>Ga0209012_1000028_pt1 | contig 232242 bp, 208 predicted proteins | sample RS3BMetagenome_FD_184735 | JGI IMG/M metagenome (GOLD analysis project Ga0209012, IMG submission 184735) | Ferric oxide microbial mat and aquatic microbial communities from Rainbow Spring, Yellowstone National Park, USA - RS3B (SPAdes) (version 3) ... | reverse complement strand
GAGGAGACCTCCCCATGAGGCCGCGGGCAGACTACCCGCGTAACGGGCGGCACGTCGAAGCCAGGTAACTGGTGCAGCGAAGCCGTCCCGATGGCCAAGTGCCTTGCGCGTCCTCGCTCGATTGAGTGGGCGCCCTGATTCGTTTGTCTTGCCCTTCCCAAAGCCGCTCTCCCTTAACCGGGGAGCGGCTTTTTGGCGGTTGTACGGAATCGGGGCTGCTAGGTCAGCCTGAGCGACCGCCGGGACCGACGAATCTCCTCGGCTCCCTCATTTCCCACGCGGGTCGCCGAGACGACGGGCGTCCGACGATTCGGTGTATAATCTCAGACGGTACGGGTTTAAGATTCCCGCGGTGCGACGCGTAACGCCGCGCCGACGGAGGCCGGATGGACACGATCATCAGATCGCTGCCGACGGGTTCGGTGACGTCATCAGTTCTTCCCCACATGGCCCGGGTGCGCCAACGCCTTTATGATCGTCTACTCGTCGATATCGAGGGGACGGTCCTTCGCCAGGTCGAGCAGCACCTAGCCGGAAAGATTCAGTCGGGCCAATCGATCGCGATTGCCGTTGGGAGCCGAGGTGTGGCAAACGTTGCCCGCATCGCGCGTGCGACCGTCGACGGAATTCGGCGGCTCGGCGGAGAACCCTTTGTCGTGCCGGCGATGGGTAGCCACGGCGGCGGCACCGCCGAGGGCCAGATTGACGTTTTGGCCTCGTTGGGAGTCACCGAAGCCTTTGTCGGGTGCTCCATCCGATCCTCAATGGAAGTCGTGCACCTTGGTACGACCGATGAAGGTATTCCGGTCTACCTGGACCGAAACGCGGCGTCCGCCGACGGAATCGTGGTGATCAATCGCGTTAAGAAACACACCGACTTCCACGGCGAAATCGAGAGCGGCCTCCTGAAGATGCTCTGTATCGGCTTAGGAAAGAAGGCGCAAGCGGACCTCGTGCATTCCTACGGCGCGCCGGGGCTTCGCTATCACGTTCCGCGGGTCGCCCGAGTGACCCTGGCTCGCGCGCCGGTTCTCCTGGGCCTCGCGTCGTTGGAAAACGGATACGAAGAGACCGCCGAGATTATCGCGCTGCGTCCCGAGGAGATCGAAGAGGGGGAAAAGCGGCTGCTTCGTAAGAACAAGCGAAACTATCCGATGCTTCCCCTCGACAACATTGATCTGTTGATCGTCGACCGGATCGGTAAGGAAGTTTCCGGCACCTGCATGGATACGAACGTGATCGGCCGGATCCGGATTGCTGGCGAGCCGGAGCCAGCTCGTCCCTCGATCAAGATGATCGTTGCCCTGTCGCTCACCGAAGCGTCCCACGGAAACGCGGTCGGAGTTGGTTTGGCGGACGTTATCTCGCGCCGCTTGCGTGACCAAATCGACGATGCGGTGATGTCGGTAAACGTGATCACGAGCGGTTTTCTCGAGCGCGGAAAGATCCCGATTACCTTGTCGAACGATCGCCTCGCCATCGAAACGGCCTTGTCGCGACTTGCGCCGGACGTCCAGCGCCGTCCTCGAATCGTTCGGATTCTGGACACCTTGCACGTCGCCGAGTTCGAAGCGTCCGAGGCCTTACTAGACGAACTGCGCGAGACGCCGAACGTCTCGGTTGCCCCGGACTTACATCCGATTCTCTTTGATTCAACCGAGATGATTTCTCCGCTCGAGCCAGCCGAGCCGGGAATCAATCGAAATGGCAAACACCATTCCCCACAGACATTAGACGAAATGGCCAAGATCTAGGCCTCGGAGGACCAATGCCCAGGGCGCAGGAGCCGTCGAACAGTAAGCTCATTCAACGATTGCGAGAGATCAGTCGAGGGGCGCCCGCGCCGATCGGGTTTGGCCGCGTAGCCGAGGTGACGACGCCGGCCATGCTGGTCGTCGCGGTCCTTCCGCGAAATGAGGTCGCGCTGGCCGAGGCGGCGACGCGAGCCGGGGCCGATGTCGTCACTTTGCGCGTGTATGGAGCGGGAACGGATCTGCTCAACGAGACCGGGGATCTGAGCACCGAGACGGCGGCGATTCAACAAGTGATTCAGTCGGTCGGCGGGACGACGATCGTTGGTCTGATTATGGGCTCGAACGGCGCGATCGCCGCCGACGACGTGGAAAAGCTTGGCGCGCTTGGCATCGACTTCGTCATGTCGTATCCTCACCTGACGCCGGCGACGTTTCTCGAACTGTCCGGCGTCGGGCGGTTAGCGATTCTCGATCATCAAGGCGGCACGGTCGCGCGCGGAATCAACGACTTGTCGATTCAAGGTGCCTTGGTCCGGTTGGAACGTCCCCACGAGAGCCCACCCGAGATGACCGTGCTGGACGTTGCGACGTACCGGGCGGTCGCGGATACCGTCCATCGTCCGATTATCGCGTTCCCCTCGTGGAAGCCGCGAGCGAGCGACGTCGAAGTGCTCAAGAACGCTGGCATCGAAGGGGTGGCGCTGGTCGGTCCGCGGCCGGATGCCACCGCCGAGGACATCGAAAACTTTGTTCGACCGTTCCAGGAGATTGTTAAGCGGGTTGGGAAGCCGGTTGGCCGGAGGATTGCCTTGACCGAGCCGGCGGTCATTCTGCCGCGAGTCGCGGCCGTGGGCGGAGACGAGGTCGGTGAAGAACCGGATGAGGACGAATAGAGGTGCCCAACACTAACCTTATTGTCGTCGAACGTCCGGAAGAGGTTGCCGAGCGCGCCGCCAATTACGTCGAGGCATTGATTGCCGACGATCCGCAGGCCGTGCTAGTTCTGCCGACCGGCCGAACTCCGATCGACCTCTACCGCGAACTCCATCGACGATTCCAGGCCGGGCGCATCGACTTTGCTGCCGTGCGAACCTTCAACCTGGACGAGTGGGTGGGACTAGGGGCCACCGATCCGGCGAGCTACGCCTCGTTTATGATCGAGCACCTCTACTCACGCGTGAATCTGCGAGCGGAAAACTGTCACATTCCGGACGGCATGGCCGAAGACCTACCGGCGGAGTGTCGGTGCTACGAAGAAGCGATTCGTTCCAGTGGCGGCGCCGATCTGGCGATTCTCGGGATTGGCCATAATGGCCACATCGGCTTTAACGAGCCCGGGACGTCCTTCGCGACTCGAACCCACGTCGCCCAGGTGCGACCCCGAACCAAGGACGCGAACGCCTACTCGTTTGACGGCCGATTGGTGCCGGACTGGGCGATCACGATGGGAATCGCGACGATCATGGAATCCCGGGAAATTCTCCTTCTCGCGACCGGATCGGACAAGGCAGAGATTCTCGCCCAAGCTATCACTGGACCGGTGACCGAGGACGTTCCCGCCTCGATTCTTCGCCGTCATCCAAGGGTAACCGTCCTGGCGGATTCCGCGGCCGGTCGTCTTATCAAGAGTCTCGGGGATATCCTTCGAGCCTGAAAGGGCGAAAGAACGGAAAAACCAGAAACCGGGAGCCGGCTCGTGTCCGGCTCCCGGTTTCTGGTTTTTCGGCCTAAGTTCCGGCCGGCTGAAGCCTCTTGATCGATACGAGGGGAATTGTCGCGACCTTCTTGAACTCCGGTTCGTAATGTTGCATGGTAATGCAGTTGGTTGGGCAGCGGTAGATGCACAGACCGCACCGGATGCAGAGGTCTTCGTCGATCAACATCGCCGCGCCTGCCCGCCAGCGTTGGGTCTGGGCGATTAGTGGGTGATTGGCCTCTCCGTCGACCTCGGCGACCTTGTCCAACGACACCATCTTGATGACCTTCGTCGGGCAAACGTCGACGCAACCGTTGCAAAGGATGCAGTTGGGGCCGTCAAGGAAGATGTTGAGTTGGCACTGCAAACAACGCTTCGCTTCTTCAAAGGCGGGCCCGCGCTCGAAGCCAAGTTCCACTTCGTGGTTGAGGTCCCAGCGCCGTTCGAGGTCTAAGCCAGGCATCGCCTGGCGGTCGATCATCACGTAGTCGTCGCCGATCATCAGGCGTCGCCGCATCGCTTCTGACGACCACACCGACGCCGGCACTCGCGACGCGCGAATCGTCGCGTCTTGCGGTGTGACGATCTTGGTTTTGCGCTGCTGATCCTGGTCGATTTCCTCGGCGACGCCGTCCCAGTAGTCCGAGACTTTTTCCAGGTGCGGGACAAAATCGAAACGAGCGGTGAAGGCGAGTTGGTCGACTTCGCCGCGCAAATACTGATCGATGGATGCAGCGGCTTTCTTGCCGTCGCTGATGGCCGAGATCAGGTTGCGCGCGCCCGCGGTGAAGTCACCACCGGCGAAAAGTCCGGGGCAGTCGGTCATCCAGGTGTCCGGATCGACGACGGGACGACCATCCCGGGTTACCTTGACGCCCAGTTCCGTCGGAATCCAGGAACCGTCGGCATTCTGGCCGGTGGCGGCAATAACCGTATCGACATCGAGCACGAACTCGGAGCCTTCGATGGCGATTGGCCGGCGGCGACCGGAAGCATCCGGTTCGCCGAGGCGGTTGCGAACGCACTTCAGCCCGCCGACCGTTTTGCCGTCATAACTAACCACTTCAATCGGCTGGACCAGGAACTGAAAGTCGATTCCCTCGTGCTCGGCCTCGCGCGCCTCTTCCTCGTAAATCAGCATCTCGTTTCGCGAGCGTCGATAAACGACGTAGACGTGGTCGGCGCCCATGCGCAAGGAGGATCGCGAGCAGTCCATCGCGGTAAAGCCGCCGCCGATGACCGCGACCCGGCGACCCATCCGAGGCAGCGGGCCAAGGTTGACCCGTTCCATGAACTCGAGGCCCTGGAAGACCCCTTCGAACTCTTCGCCGGGGATGTGCATACGCTGCGACTTTTGGGTGCCCGCGCCGAGGTAAACCGAGTCGTACTCTTCGACGAGCTGGTTCAGCGTGACATCGCGACCAATCTTCATGTTCAGGCGAATCTCGACGCCAATCTCGGCGAAGTAGTCGTCGATTTCCTCGTGGCAAATGTCCCGGGGTAGACGCCAGGCTGGAATTCCCGCGGTGAACATTCCGCCGGCGACTGGCAGCGCTTCGTAGACGACGACTTTGTAACCAAGGAGCGCCAGGTCGCGGGCGCAAGCGAGACCGGCCGGTCCCGCGCCGACGACGGCTACTTGCTGCTTCTTCGTGATCGGGAGTCGAGTCCGCGCCCCATGCTTCTTTCGATAGTCGGCCGCGACCCGCTTCAAGTAGCAAATCGCGATTGGATCGTCGACCCGGCCGCGGCGGCACGCTGGCTCGCACGGACGAGCGCAGACGCGACCGAGGAGACCGGGAAAAATGTTGTCTTCTAGATTGACCTGATACGCTGCCTCGTAATCCTCGGAAGCGATGTGGGCGATGTATCGCGCCACGTCGGTCATGGCGGGACAAGCGTATTGACAGGAGATGTTCTCGAGGAACCACTCACCGTCACCACTCGCAACCGGCATCGGTTCGACGGTGCGAACAGCATGGGGAGCCGGAACGTCCGACCGGACCATGGAAAGAAGGCGCATGCGCTGGGAGCTCTGAGTCACGTCGTCCACTAGAAACCTGTCCTCCTTACGGTGCCCGGACCTGGGCTACCGCCGATGCTGGTTCCGCGCCATGACTGCCGAACGGCCGCTACGAAGCAAAGCCGACATGTAATCGGATTAAGTCGATTTAACCAATTCCAGAATAGGGAGTCCGCGGGAGCGTGTCAAGTATAGAGAACGCTTGTCCGGAAGGCCGAAGGGAACTTGCGCGCACACGGCGACGACAGGTACTATGACCGGCGAGATGCCCCGATGTGAGCGATCTGGTGCCGGAACGAGGTAGTCCAATGGCGCGAAAGCAGCCGATTCTCTGGTTTCCAATCTTGCTGAGCCTGTTGGTTGTTCTGACGGGCTGTCATTTTAACTATAACTACAGCGAGGGCTACGGAAAACCGACCATCGACGTTACCCCGTTGCCGGGGTTGCCGGAGTCGGCCACGCTGACGTCGGTGTCTTTTAGCGATAACCTGCATGGCTGGGCGACGGCGATGAACTGTCCCGTCGGTTCGACCGCGGCGTGTCGGGGGCTCATCTTCCGGACCGCCGACGGCGGAAAGAGCTGGGTTTCCACCCTACCTACCTTGCTGACGCCACGCAAGGTCCAGTTTTCCGACGCTAAGAACGGCTGGTTCATCGGATCGATCGGGCAATCCTGCGGCGCGCAGGTGTGTCCAAACGAAATTATGATGACAACCGACGGCGGTAAGGAGTGGGACCGCGCGTCGGCGGTCAACGTCGATTTGATCGACCTGAGCGTGGTGTCGCCAACTAACGTGTGGGTGCTGGGCCGACTGTGTCCAACCGGCGCGGCTTGCCGCGCCACCCTGGCGACGACCGATTCCGCCGGCCAGATCTGGGCCAATCAGGACTTGCCCGTCAAAGGCAGCAACTTTGGGCTGCAGCGACTCGACGCGAAAACGGCGTGGGTCGTTGCCCTCGCGAGCGGCAACGACGCCGTGTCCGTGACCCAGCCGCGTCTAGCGAAGACGGTCGACGGTGGCGCCACCTGGTCGACCGAAGTGTCGCCTTGTCCCGGGAAAGAGCAGGGCTCTCAGTTTCAATCGTCGGCGGCCGGCTGGCTGTTTTGCGGAGGCGCGTCGGGCATTCATCTCTACGCGACGGCTGACAGCGGACAGACCTGGGCCGCGCGTGGCGTAATCGAGACTCGCTCGACTCCAACCCAAAGCGGGGCAGCCGTCGCGGGAGTCGCTCGGCTGGTGAACGGGGGCGCGGTGGTCGCCTTGAGCGATGGGGCCATCGTCGTGACCGACGACGGCGGGGCGACCTGGAAAGTCGGCCTGCGCCCCGGCGAGCCTCTTCACGGGTTGGAAACGCGCCCCGGAGGCGACATTTGGGTACTTGGCAGTCGACATGTGTATCAATCGGCGAACTCCGGCCAGACCTGGGCCACCCAGGGCTTTGAGTACCATTCGACATCCTGACCGAAGCGCGAGAATCGCCGGAATTAGGTGGGCTGGGGTACAATGGTGGTGTAGAAAGAGTGATGGTGCACGGATCGCCGGTGCGATACAAGGGGGAGGGGCAGCGGCATGGCAACGATCGGGATTCAAGAGTGGAAGCGGACAAATACCCAGTACGTCGCGATTCTCCAGTCGCAAGATCGCTTCGAACCTAACTCGATCAAGGTCCTTTCGAAGAAAAATGGCGAAACCATTCTCGCCGGCACCCTTCGGGGGACCGATATCGTCGATTGGTATGCGCTGGCGTACGACCGAATGGAGTGGGAGTTCGAAGAAGTGCGTGAGCGCGCGAAAGCGGCGATTGAACGCTACCGCGACGAGCACCACATGAATTATCGCTAAAAGACATCGTAAAAGGGGCATTGAGTCGCGGTGAAGCGACCCGATGCCCCTTTTTGTTTGCCTTCTCGTTGTCTCGATGGTTTGCTGGAGGGGTGGTCAGTACTGCCGCACGGTCGGTCGAATCAGAACCTGCTCGACGACGACTCGCGGCGGGAGGGTCGCCAGGAAGACCAGCGTGGCGCCCATGTCTTCCGGCTGGATCATCAGGGCGTGAGCGTGCTCCGGGGGCGGATTCGGCCGCTTGTCCATGATTGGCGTCGCTACCTCTCCCGGGCAGACGGCACTGGCGCGAATACCGTTGTGCCACTCTTCGAGGTTAAGCGATTGGGTCAGCGAAACGACACCAAACTTGGACGCCGAGTAGGCGACCCCGCTGACCAGTGATGCCTGGACGCCGGCGATGGATGAGACGTTAATGATCAGCCCATCGTGCTGCTCGCGCATCGTCGGCAAGACCGCCCGGGTCGTAAGAAATACGCCCTTCAAATTCGTGGCGATCAATTCGTCCCAGGAATCGATGGTCGTGTTAGCCCAGGTGCGCTGGCGCGCGTTGGTGCCCGCGCAGTTCAACAGGACGTCGATCCGCCCGAACGCGTCCCTGGCGTCGCCAACCCAGGCGGCAACGGCGTCCGGATCGGCCACGTCAAGGGCGTAGACCCGAACCGGCACACCGTAGGCGCGCGCGGCGACCGCGGTTTCTTCCAGTAATGCGCGGCGCCGACCGCAAATCGAAAGTGACGCCCCAGCTTCGGCGTACGCCAACACCGCCGCGCGGCCGATGCCGCTGCCGGCGCCTGTAATGAGGGCAGTCTTGCCGGCCAGCGGCCGGTCCGATGGCGAACCCAATCTCTCTCCCCCGGTGCGAAAGTACCCGTCCGACTACTTGACGAGTTTGCGCTTACTCGCGACGTAGTCTACCAGAATGTACTCTCCCAGGCGTTCCGGCGTAGCGAAGAAGGCGCGGCCGCGGTTGATCTGAGTGACCTGATTGATGAAGTCGATCAGATAGTGGCCGCGCTCCAGCATAAACGTGTTGATCACGATTTGCTCGCGGGTGCAGCGACCAACTTCTTTGAGGGTTTCGGCAATCGTTCGGTAGGTTGGCGGGTACGAGAAGATCGAGCGGCCGTCGTCCAGATGGGCCGTGGGCTCGCCGTCGGTGATCATAATGATCTGCTTATTCGATCCCTTATGGCGACCGAGCAGGTGACGTGCCAGCATAAACGCGTGCTGCATGTTCGTCCCATAGATGCTCTCGTCCCACTCGATCCGGGGTAACTGCTCGGGCTTTAGCTCGCGCGCGTAGTCCGCGAAGGTGACGAAGTACAGGTTGTCATTGGGAAACTGACCGCGAATCAAGCTATCCAGCGCCACGGCGACCTTCTTCGCCGCCTGAAAACAGCCGCGAAGGATCATCGACCGGCTCATGTCCACCATCAGAACGGTGGACGACGTGGTGGTCAGTTCGGTGCGATACACTTCGAAGTCTTCCGGTCGAAGTTGCACCGGCGTTCCCACGCCCTCGCGGACGATGGAGTTCATGAGGGTTCGCTCCAGGTCGAGATGGAACGCGTCGCCGAACGCGTAGGGCTTGCTGTCGTCGGTTCGCTCGCCGCCACCGCCGTTCTGTGCGATGGCGTGCTTGCCGAAGGCATCACGCTTCAGCTTGCCGAAGATGTCTTGCAGCGCTTTCTGACCGATCTTGCGCATACCGCGCGCGCTGAGCTCGTAGCCGTGGCTGGTCTTTTGAATATAGCCGGCGTCTTCCAGTACCTGCAGAATTTGCTGGAGTTGCTCGAGTTCCTGGCGAGCCTCGGGACCGAGGAGACGATCGACTTCTTCGGGGTTAAGATTATCGAGGTCCTGGGGTGTCCCGGCCCGCTTGAGCTGACGCTCGAGCTGGTCGAGGTCCTGGAGATTTTGCATGAGCTCCATCGCCTCTTCAAAGCTCAGCGATTCGTCGCCCCGGAAGGGGTACCGACCGCGGAACTGCCGGCTGGGCATCAAGCGCTCGAGATTGGCGGCCAATTGGGCCATATCCCAGCGCATCCGGTCGTCGCGCAAGAGGTCGTCCATGAGCGACTGGAGTTGCTGACGCATCTCCGGAGAAAGGCTGTCCAGTAACGACTGCATCTGGGCCATGTTTCGCTGCATCTGCTCGATCAGATCGTCGAGGGACTGGACGTCCGGACCAAAGAAGTCGCCGTGCTTGTCCATGAATGACTGGAAGTCCGGATTGCCGCCGCGCAACTTTTCCTGAAGCATCTGGTTCATGTCTCGGATCATCTCGCGCATGCGCTGGAGGTCTTCCGGCGTCAAGCTTTGGATCTGCTGTTTGAGCCCTTCGAAGCGATTGCCCAGGATCTGCTGCTCGAGCATCTTGAGCAATTCCTGAAACTTGCCCTGGGCCTCCGGATCCATGAATTCGTAGTCGGTGAGCGCCTTCACCGCTCCGCCAAAATCCGGCGGCAGATCATCCAAATACTGGAGCTTGCGTTTCGCCAGCGACTCGCGCATGCGCCGTAAGCCGGCCGCTTCGGCTTCGCTCATACCCGGGGGCGTTTCCGACGATTGGGACCGGCCGTCGCCTGGAGAATGCTCCCCCGATGGTTGTCCGGAGCGCGACGATTGAGAACCGGTTGGGGAGTCGTCCGATTGCTGGCTAGATTTTTGACCGGACTGCTGGCCAGACTTCTCACTTCCCGGCGACTGGTCGGCGCTGGGTGATTGCTGGGAGGCGTTTCCGCTCGGGGAATCGTTGGGCGCGGACGGATCCAACTTGCGTTGAATGCCGTTCCGCTCGGTGTTGATCACGTCTTCGAGGCGCTTCTGCAGGTCGTCCATGAGGGAGTCCAGACGGTATCGATTGAGTTGCTGTTGCTTCCGTTCGCGGAGGCGATTGAGGAGGTCCTGAAGTCCGCGCATTCGGCCGTCGGGAGCGTCGGTGCCGCGGCGAAAGATTCGCTGCAGCGCGCTCTCCACGTCGCCATCGGCGATCAGATCGTCGGCCATGGCGTTGAGAACGTCTTCGGCGGTGAACGCCGAGATATTCTGGGAGCCATCCCACCGCGAGTATCGGTACAACATGTGCTCACCTTCGATAGCGAGTTTTGCCGGCCGAACGATCCTTGTTGAGCTTTCGATTGAGGTGGAGGCCCTCGAGAACGAACTCGACGACCGAGGCCGACACACCGGGGTCGCTGCTGTTGCCGAGCCTGGTGATCGCGGCGCGCAGCTCCGGGAGTTCGTTGCAGATCCGGACGTATCGATCCGAGGAGATGTTTTCGCCAACCTCTACGTTGAAGCCCCGCTCGAAGCGAGAGAGCACTCCCTCGAACTCGCCGACGCTGCCGTGACGGTTGAAGACGGCCAGGATCGCCCCATTGATGAGCTTCTCCACGACCTTCTCTTCGCGAGTATCCCCAACGGTTTCCAATTCGATTTTGCCCTGGGTGGAGGCGACCACGGCGGGGAAGTCGGACACCCGCGGAACGATCGTCTTCTCGTCGAGACGCACCGCGCGACGCAAGGCGCTGCTGAGGAGGCTCTCGTAGTTGCAAATCGTCACTCGAGCGCTCACGCCAGAACGCTGACTGACCTCGGGACTTCGGCGCGCCAGGTGGGTGATCTCGGCAACGACCTCTTTCATAAACGTCGGTACGACGGTGGTGTAGCCGGCGTCCTCGAAGACGGATTGCTCCTGCTCCATCACCGCGATTTCGTGTTCGATCGTCTTCGGATAGTGGGTCCGGACCTGCGCGCCAAAGCGGTCCTTGAGCGGCGTGATGATCCGCCCTCGATTGGTATAGTCCTCGGGATTCGCGCTGACGACAACGTACAGGTCGAGCGGTAGACGCACCTTGTAACCGCGAATCTGGACGTCGCGCTCTTCCATGATGTTCAGTAAACCAACCTGGATGCGTTCGGCCAGATCGGGTAGTTCGTTGATGCAGAAGATGCCACGGTTGGTCCGAGCGATCAATCCGTAGTGAATGGTCAACTCATCGGACAGGTAGCGGCCCTCGGCAACTTTAATCGGGTCGACCTCGCCGATGAGGTCGGCAATGGTGATGTCCGGGGTGGCCAGCTTTTCGCCGTAACGTCGGTCACGGGTCAGCCAGGTAATCGGTGTGTCGTCGGCCTCGGATTCGATGCGACCACGACAGTGTGCGCAGATCGGCTGGAACGGGCTGTCGTTGATTTCGCAGCCGGCGATCACTGGCACCGCCTCGTCTAGCAAACTGACGAGCGCGCGCGCGATGCGGGTCTTTGCCTGACCGCGCTCGCCGAGGAGCACGATGTCGTGGCCGGCCAGGACCGCGCTTTCGATCTGCGGAATGACGGTGTCTTCGTAGCCGACGATGCCGGGGAAAATTGGTTCGTTGCGGCGCAGCTTCTCGATGAGATTCTGACGCATCTCATGTTTGACCGATCGGTCGTGGTAGCCGCTCTCACGTAGCTCTCCGATGGTCTGGGGAAGCGACATGGGGCATCTCCTCGTCGACATAGCTTGCGGCTTCCGCGGAACGGCTGGAGGCCGAAGGAAGCGCCGATTAAAGCTATGATACTCTGCCGGGGACCTATGTCAACCAAAATCGAGGCTTATCCACGAACGCGGTATTTGACCAGTGCCTTGACGGCCGGAATGCCGTGGCGCCAGTCGATCTTCTTGCCTTCGTCAGAGGAACGGCCCACGTAGGTGATGGGTATTTCGAGGATTTTGCAGCCACGGCGTAACAGCTTCGCGGTGATCTCCGGTTCGAACTCGAACCCCCGGCTCTCCAACTTGATCGTCTTGAGCAGCGAGGTCGGGATCACTTTGTAGCAGGTTTCCATATCGGTGAGCGCGGTGCCGTAGAGGACGTTCGTGAGCAGGGTGAGGAAGCGATTTCCGACCCACTGAACCAACGTCATGCGTTCGAGACGGCCGGTGAACCGCGAGCCGTACACCACGTCGGCGCGCTTCTGGACGAGGGGAGCGAGGAGCTTGTCGTATTCCTGGGGATTGTATTCGAGGTCGGCGTCCTGAATGATCACGTAGTCGCCGGTCGCCGCGGCGACGCCGGTCCGAATCGCCGCGCCCTTTCCCTGGTTGTGATCGTGGAAAATGATCTGGACGTCCGGGAACTCGATCCCGCGCAAGATCTCTCGGGTGCCGTCGCTCGACCCGTCGTCGACGACCAGGATTTCCTTCCCCCACCCGTCGAGAGCCACCTCGCGAACCCGATTGATGATCGCCGCGATGGTCGGCTTCTCGTTATAGGCCGGGATAATGACGCTCAGTTTCATTCCGGTCTCGCTCAACGGTCCGAATCCCCATTTCCCTTTGCTGCACGGGATTGTAGCAGCAGGGCACCGTGCCGTCGAGGGTGATCGGTTGACAGCGGGCGCGAGGGTCTGGTAGATTGGCTCTCGCCCCACTTTGATTGCTCCCAGGCGGGACGCGAACGTGAAGATACTGCACGTCATCCAGCGCTACTGGCCTTACGCGGGCGGATCCGAGCGCCACTTTCAGGAGATTTCGGAGCGACTGGCGCGGGCCGGCCACCGGGTGACGGTTTACACGACCGACGCTTTCGAGTTGGAGCTTTTCTGGAATCCCGCGAAAGCGCGCGTCCCGGTGCCGCGCGAAGTCCACAACGGCGTCGAGATCGTGCGCTTCCCGGTACGGCATCTGCCGGGGCGACACCTTGCCTTTGGTGGGATTCGGCGAGTCATGGGGGAGATGTCTCGGGCGGGGAAACCGGTCGAACCGCTGCTTCGTCTACTCGCTCGCTTTGTCCCCTGGGTGCCGGACCTGGAGGCAGCGCTGCGTGGTGAGGCCGGGTTGTCGACCGACTTCGACGTCGTGAACGGCATGAACATCTGCTTCGAGTCGCTCTTGTTGCCGGCTCGGCGCCTCGCGCGTCGTCAAGGCATCCCGTTCCTGGTTACACCACTGATTCACCTGGGCGAGTCCGAGCGCTCGCTGGTACGCCGGCTGTACACCATGCCCCACCAGCTTCGCTTGATTGCCGAAGCCGACGCGGTGCTCGCCCAGACGACGATCGAGCGCGACTACCTGCTGGCCCGCGGCGTCCGACCGGAGCGGCTGCCCATCGCCGGAGTTGGCGTGAACCCCGAGGAAGTTCTCGGCGGCGATGGCGAGCGACTACGGGCGCGGATCGGTCGGCGCGGGCCGTTAGTCGCCTATGTCGGGACGTCCGCGTATGATAAGGGAACCGTTCACCTGGTGGAGGCGATGCGGCGCCTCTGGTCGACCGGATCGCCCGCCGACCTTGTCCTGGCCGGCCAATCGCTCGACGCCTTCACGGCGTTTCTCAAGACGATTACTCTGGCCGAGCGAGCGCGGATTCACGTTTTGGGATACGTCGATGAAGCGACGAAGCGCGACGTCTTGGCCGCCGCCGACGTGTTCGCGATGCCGTCGCGAACGGATTCGTTCGGGATCGTCTACCTGGAAAGCTGGCTGTATGGTAAGCCGGTGATTGGCGCGCGCGCCGGCGGCGTGCCGGCGATTATCGACGACGAGGTCGACGGGTATCTCGTCGACTTTGGCGACGTACCGGCCCTCGCCGAGAGAATTGACCGGTTGATGCGCGACCCGGGGCTGGCTGGAGCAATGGGGGCGCGCGGACGTGACAAGGTGCGGGAGCGCTACACCTGGGACCGAATCTTTCCCCGAATCGAGGAGGTCTACCAATGGCAGATGCCGCGGGCAGCGGTGACCTGAGTAAACCGAGCCGGGTCGAGGAGGCGATGGCGCGGGTCCGCGCGACTCTTCCGGCAAAGGCGAACGGAAGCCGCGCGACGGCGGTGGGATCCCGAGCGCTACCCCAGGAGCGTAACCTCTTTCCCGAGGACGTCTATCGCAGCCTGCACCAGGCCCGGACGATTGGCGGCGGGATTAGCGTCAACTATAGCCTGGGCTGGCGAACGCCAATTGTCGGCCAGATCTGGATGCTGGTGCGGCGGCGCATCCACGCCGAGATTCGCATTTACATTGACGCTTTGACCCAACAACAGAGTAATCTTAACACCCACGTCGTGCGGGTGATGACCCACGCGGTGGACACCCTGGATGGGCTGGGGTTGCCGTCTCTGAAGCGCCAGCAGGCCGAGCAGGCGCAGCTTATCGAGGAGTTGCGGGCCGAAGTGCGGGAGTTGCGCGCCGAGGTTGAGCAGCTGCAGCGGGCCGCCGGCTTAGACATGACGTCCAGCGCGCCGCGACCGGAATCGAGCAATTAGGGATGCGAGTCGCGTTTGTCGTGCAGCGGTACGGCGAGGAGATCTGCGGCGGGGCCGAGCAGCACTGTCGGCTGGTGGCGGAACATCTCGTTCCCTACGTCGACGTGGACGTTCTGACGAGCTGCGCGCTGAATCACCTGCCGTGGGACAACCATTATCCGGCGGGTGAATCGACGATCAACGGGGTCACCGTGAGGCGATTTCCCATCGATCGCGCCCGCGAGCACCACGCGTTCGATAGCCTAACCGCTCGGGTCTTTGGCAGTTTCCACACTTACCTGGACGAGTTGGCCTGGATCGAAATGCAAGGCCCGCACAGTCCGGATCTGCTTGCCTACATCGCGCGCAATCGTTACGACTACGATCTCTTCGTTTTCATGACCTATCAGTATCTGCCGACCGTCTTTGGTCTACCAATCGTTCCGGAGCGCTCGGCGGTCGCGCCGCTCGCTCACGACGACCGGACTCTCTACCTCGACGTTTACAATCCGATATTCCATCTTCCTCGACACATCATCTATAACACCGACACCGAGCGGGATATGGTCCACTGGCGCTTCAACAACCAGAGTGTACCCGGTACGGTCATTGGCACCGGTATTCACGATCCTGGCGTTCGGGATGCCGCCGGCTTCCGGCTTCGGCACGGAATTAGCGGGCCAATTCTCACCTACGTCGGGCGAATCGAGCCGGCGAAGGGCTGCACGCAACTGTTCGATCATTTCGCGCGCTACAAGACCGAACGGGGCGGCGACTTGACGCTGGTTCTGGCGGGCAAAGCCGAGATGGCCGTGCCGGATCGGCTGGACATCAGCGCGCTTGGTTTCGTCAGCGACGAGGAGAAGTTCGACGCGCTGGCGGCGAGCACAGTCGTCGTCCTGCCATCGGAAACCGAGAGCCTTTCCATGGTCAACCTGGAGGCGTGGACGGCGGGTGTGCCGGTGCTGGCGAACGGGCTGTGCCAGGTTTTGAAGGACAATTGCCTCAAAGCTGACGGCGGCCTGTACTATACCTCGTACGAAGAGTTCGCCGGGTGCTTGGATCTGCTGCTCGGCGATCCGGACCTCCGCCAGGGACTTGCCGCGAACGGCCGTAACTACGTCGACGAGAACTACGGCTGGGACGCCATCGTCGGCAAATACCTCGGCATCTTCACCGCGTTTGGCTACGAGCCGGGGTGGGTTCCAGCCGCCAGATGATCAGGTCTTGCTGAAAAAGCCCGTCGGCGCCCGGAGGGGTGTCGACGGTTACTCGTTTCTCCGGAACCGAGATCCGCTGGTGCCCGACAATCCGCGCGCTGAATCCCAGGGACTCCGGCGTTGCCAGACCTGCCGTTGCGACCCAATACACCGGCTTTCCTTCGGCGAGCCACCCGGCGGCGGATGCCTGAATCGCGGCGCGAGCCGCCGGTGGAAACACCAGGCTCGTCCGGCCATAAATCAGTTGGAGCGGGGTTGTTAAGCGTCTCCCAGAATCGCCATCCGGAAAGATCGTGATGCTGCCGGGCGGGATTTGATTGACCAGTGCCTCGGTCTGAGCGACAGCGCCCCGATATTCGACATAACCGAACAACGGTCGGTCGCTGCCCAGGAGGGAAAAGATGATCGCCAGGCCGCAGCACAGCGGAAGTAGAGCATAGAGCCACTGCCCTCGCTTGACCGTAGCGAACTGGGTGAGCACGTAAGCCGTGGCCAGGAAAAAGCCCGGAATAGCGTAGGCAATCCAGCGGCGCGCGGCCCAGTAGTGCCAGGGGGTGACTCGGAGGTCGTAGAGGAAAAAGAGCGTTTCGAACAACACCAACCCCAGGAAAAGCGCGGAGCGACGGGTCAGTTGCTGAGTGAGGAGAAACACCCAGCCAACCGTCCCCAGGAGTAAGGCCAATGGTGAGATGTACCAGCCCAGCCGAAGGAAACTTTGCAGGTTATCGATTCGCTCCAAAGTGGCCATTGTCGCGGTCGCGCTGGTCGCCAGATCGCTCCCCAACGGGCGGACGTAAAAGGCGTACGCGGCAAGCAGCGGTACGATCACCGCGACGCCGAGTTGGTAGATCACTCTCCCGCGACCGTCGCCAACGACGAAGCGCCCGATATTCTCCAATGGGAAAAGGCGATCGGCGGCGAACGCGGTCCCTAGCGCGATCAGAAGAACCGCGACCAGCAAAGTCAGGTGACCGAAAAGAGGTCGAGCAACCGCGCTGAGATTCACGTAGGAATAGAAGCTGGAAAACAACGCCGCGTGAATCGTCGCGTGGACGACCAGTACGGCATAGGTGGCCAGGAAGACAACCTGGGCCCTTCGCATTGAGCGGCGATAGACGAGAATGAGCGCGTAGAGGCCGACGAGTGCCACGAGCGGAATTTCTTCGATCTTGGTCAGGTGAATTTCGCCGATTGACAAACCTGCCAGGAATCCGAGCGTCGGGTCTGACGTATCCAGCATCGCGACAAATGCCAGAAACCCGCCGAAGAGGAGAAACTCGACCAGAATTTCGGCGGCTGGGTATCTGGCGAACCAGACCTCCGCCGGGGAGATCGCATACATGAAGGCGGCGAGAAACCCGACCGCCGAACCACATAACCGGCGCGCGAGCAGGTAGAAGCCGCAAACCGCCAGCACGGCGATCACCGGCGTAAGCACTAACTCCGTCCGAATACCGCCGATCGCAAACCCGAGAGCCAGAACCGACGGGTACAGGTGAAACCCCTGCGGATCGGCGACGTTGGGCGTCGTGCTTAACGTTAACGGCCAGTGGAGCCGCAGTTGATAGGCGACGTTATAAAACAATGGCAACCGGCTTGGCGGTCCCGGTAGGGCCGGATTGGTGATCAGCGCGTCACGAAGCGGCGCCGGCAGTAGTGCCAGTTGCGTGGATCGCAATGGAATGCCGCCGGTCCGAGCGATGTTGGCGCCCGTGTTTACATAAACTCCGGAGTCCCAGGCCCCGAAGATCCATTCGTCGGCTGGGAAATACAGAACGGTGCCGACCGCGACGAGCGCGACCGCCCCCGCCAGATCAAGCGGCGCCACTAAGCTCGCGGTACGTCGGACTAGCCGTCGAACGACGAGGACCGCGACTACGCCGCCAAAGAGCAATGGCGCGACGGCGTGGAAGGCGCCAAACTCCGCCAGGAGAATCGCCAGCCACGCCGCGCTGGTTAGTCCGGCCAGGATACCCAGATAAGCGGTTTCCAGAAGATCAAGAAGGGGCAGGCCCTCGCTCGAGCGTTGCAGCCTAGAGGTATCCAAACCTGAATGACGACGAACGTCCGCCAATATTGGCACGGATAACTGAACCTCGGCGACCGCTGAACCGCGGGCTTTGAATGCGCGCGGTCAGACTACCAAACCGAGCCGTCTCACACAACTACTGGCCGAGGAGCAATAGTCGCCTCGAATCTTGCCGCCGGTTCGCAGCCTGTGCTATAGTCCGCTTCTAGTTTGGCATGAAATCAGCTGGGAAAATTCACATCAAATTGCTTTGACGCGCGGATCCCGGCTGGCGCCCCTTCCTCCGGATCGAAACGGCTATCGAGGTAGTAAAAGTTAGCAGCCTGAACCTGGCGGTGCATCTCCGCCACCTGCGGCGCCTGTGGGCGCTTCCGACGGTAACTGACCAGCTACAGAGTTCCGTTGACGAACTGACCGTGGCCGTGCCCGCTCAACACGGGCAACTGCGTACGGACATGGAAGGGTACTATGGTTGCACGCAGGAGCAGTTTACCCTCATGCTCCGTCGGTTCGCCGCGCTCGAAAATCGAGTCGATTCGCTCGTCGCCGGTATCGATTCGCGCGTCGTGGCCAAATCCGTCGATCCGAATGATTCAGTCGTTCAAATTGTCGGGGTCCCATTCGTTTATCAATCCCTCGCCGATGTCCCGCGAGGGGCGAGAGTTCTGATCGTCGGTGCGGACGGCTCCGCGATGAGTCGTGGGCTCGCCTCGCTAGGCTATCGAGTAAAAGCCCTAGACGTTTGCGACGTAATTCGTTCTCCCGGGTCGACCCGTTCCGAGAGCGTCATCGTCGATGACAAGGCCAGCCCGGCGCCATTCGACGCCGCCGTGGTCGTTTCGACTACCGCGTGGGCGAGCGCGACCGCACTTGACGGTGACGCTCGGAACGGCGATTCCTTGGTACAGGTGTGGCAGGGAGTTCGTCGGCTGTTGGTCCCATCCGGTCGACTGGTGATGACGACGCTCGTCGGTCGGACTGGGGGACCGGATGGCCAGGAAAGAATTCCATTAACCTCGATCGACACGATTTTGCAGAGCATTCGGGTGACGAGTTGTGCCACGGCAATACCGGCCGAGGAGTCTCGTTGGGTGACGAGATGGGGTTTGGGGCGGGAAGACCTACGGAATCTCCCGGACCGTGAAGTGGTCCTGCTGATCGCCGGTCTGGTTTTAGAGGCCAGTTAGTCGTGCCGTCTTCTCCGGACTGGACGGTGGGGCTGGGGCTACACGCCTGCCAGAGTTTGAATGATTCTGACCGGGGAATTGCCCGTTACGTCCGGGAGCACGCGCTTCACCTCCTTCAAAGCTACCCTGAAAACATCCGCGAGCTCTGGCTCGATCCTCGGCTACCACCTCCCAAAAAACTCACCCAACTGTCCGGCCGAGGACGGTTGGTTACCCCGTTTCAATTGATCGGTGATGGTCTGGCGGAAGAAGCACCTCAGGTGTTTCACTTGATGAGCCCGTTTGAAATGACCGTCCCGCTCCGGATGCTGCTACCCCAGCGGGTCCTGACGGATGCCCCGAAGTTGGTTGTGACCCTTTACGACCTGATCCCCCTCAGATATCCAGACGTCTACCTCAACGACCCGATCGCGCGGGCCCGATACACCTCGCGGCTGCAGTTGCTGCGGGACGCCGACCACATTCTGGCCCTGTCGCAAACGTCGGCCGCGGATGCCACGAGTTTCCTGGGACTTGCCCCGGAAAAACTCACGGTCATTTACGGTGGCGTTTCGGAGGCGTTCCTGCCGTGGCGTGGTGACCCCAATGACATTCAGCGCATTGTGAGGTCTCAGTTACCTTCAATTGATCGCCCGTTTGTTTTTTACACTGGTGGCATCGACTTTCGGAAGAACATACCTCACCTGTTGTCGGCGTTTGCTTCCATGCCGAGCGAAACGCGGTCAACGCATCAGTTAGTCATCACCTGCAAGGTCCAAGATGACGACCGACGCTTTCTGAACGAATCGGCACGGCGCCTTGGCATTGCCGGTCAGGTCGTGGCGACGGGGTACGTTTCAGATGATCTCCTTCGGGATCTGTACCGTTCCTGTTCGGTTTTCGTGTTTCCGTCGCTGTTTGAGGGATTTGGCTTACCGATGGTCGAGGCGATGGCCTGCGGAGCACCGGTCGTTTCGAGCGACGTGGGGTCCATGCGGGAAATCCAGGAAATCGCCGACGCTCGGTTTTCTCCGGACGATCCAAAGAGTATAGCGGTGGTGCTGGATCACGTTCTCACCTCGCCGCGGTTCGCGGCGCGACTGCGCGAATATAGCAGTCAGCGGGTCCACGACTTCTCCTGGGACGCCGTTGCCCGTCGAACCGCCGCGAGTTACGAGAAAGTCTGCAGCGAAACCTCGCGTTCAGGTCGTCGAAAACGCCGCAAGCGCATCGCGCTGGTGACGCCGTATCCGCCGCAGCACTCAGGCATTGCCGACTATTCGGAGCGATTTCTGAGGATGCTGACCACTCGCCACCCAGTGGATGCCGACGTGGTGGTGAACGTAGAGTTGGATCAGTACGCCGTTCCCGATGAACCCTTCCGGAGTCTCGTGCCTCCTCGCGTCTTCGAGGAGCGCTTTCTTGACGGAAGTTATGAGCAGGTTGTTTACTGCATGGGGAACAGTTCCTTCCACGTCTACATGTACGACCTGCTGAAGCGGATCCCCGGCGTCGTCTGGCTTCACGACGCTCGTTTTTCCGACTTCTACTTAGCGCTTCTGCAGTCGGCATCCGCCACGGTAGCCACGACGCGACAGCGATTACGGAATTCGCTGCTTCGCTACCGAGGGGCCGATGAAACGAAACTGGCCGCGAGTTTATTGGATCAGGACGAGGAGTCGATTTTCTGTCTCAGTGAACTCCTTTCCACCGCGACGCGCGTCCTCGTCAATTCCCGATTCACACGAGAGCTGGTGTCGGCCGAGTGCGCCAGTATGCTGCCAACAACCGTTTTGCCTTTTGGCTGTCCGGATGCCGTCGACAGCACGGTTGTGCGAGAGCGCTTCCGGGACGTTCTTCTTGAAGGCGCGGGGATTCTTTGGGATGCACCGATTGTCGTATCCGTTGGGCTGGTGCAACCGGTGAAGGAGCCGGAACTGTTGATTCGCGCGATCGCAACCACGCCGCGTGGTTGCGGTGCCTACCTGGTCTTCGTCGGCGAGTGTCGCGACGAAGACCGGGCGGATCTCGAAGAACTGGCCAGGAAACTGGGAGTCTTTGACCGCGTCCGCTTCCCCGGCCGCGTCAGCGCGCTGGATTTGACCCATTGGTTAAGCAGCGCCGACTGCGCCGTTCAGCTCCGCCGGGTGACCAACGGCGAGTGCTCGGCGGCGGTGACAGACTGTCTCGCGCACGGACTGCCAACGATCGTAACGGCCGAAGGGCCATTGCGGGAGTACGCCGAGGTTACCGTACCGGTACCGGCGTCGGTCGACGCGGTGAGCCTGGGGGAGACCATCGGCAACGTACTCGCGAATCACGGCCGGCGAACAACCCTGCGCGCGGCGATGTCAGAGTGGGTACGTCAAAACTCGTTCGCGGTTCTGGCGGACGTGTTTTGGGAAGCGGTCTGCAGCTAACTCACACGATCCATTTGATGGTGCGTGGTCCTGCCGTCTCCGGGTGAGTCGTTGGATTTTGCCAGTGAGCGGTGCTTGCCCTGGTTTGACCGTCACAAGCGCCTGTGATATATTCGACCCTGCGTTTCGCCGTCATCAATTTAGGCGCTTGCCGACCGGCTGCATTGATCGGCAAACGGTTTAGAAGGAATCGCTTACTTGTGATCGAGTCAGTCCGCGAGGTTATTCACTACCGCGAGTTAATCAAAAACCTAGTGACGCGAAACCTTAAAGTACGGTACCGTAGCTCGATACTTGGCTTCCTCTGGTGCCTTGTGAACCCGCTACTGATGATGGCCGTATTTACGTTTGTCTTCACGATCCTAATGAAGAGTAATATCCCCAAGTATCCGGTTTTCATCTTGGTGGGGATACTGGCATGGAACTTTCACGCGGTTTCGCTAAATGAGTCACTCTCGAGTGTTGTGAGTAACTCGCAACTGGTCATGAAGGTGTACTTCCCGCGTGAGGTTCTGCCGATTTCTGCGGTGTTATCGAACGCCGTGAACTTCATTTTGGCGCTGACGGCAGTGTTCGCAATGATTGCCTTATATCACATTCATCTGAGTTTTGGCCTTCTTTACCTTCCGGTGATTCTTGTTGTTCAGATTGTGTTCTCGATTGGGATTGGTTTGTTTTTGGCTGCCCTCACGGTTTTCTATCGTGACGTGGCCATCGTTACCGAGACCATCCTGTTAGCTTGGTTTTTCCTCACCCCTATTGTCTACCGAATGACGGATTTGTTTCCGGCTTACAGTCGGATTATGTATATACTCAATCCCATGGCGTCGATCATTTCGGCCTATCAAGATGTTTTATACGCGGGTGGAGCGCCGTCGCTAGACTTCCTGGTTCGCACTGCGGTCACATCGGTGCTCATTCTACTGGTTGGCGTAGCGTTCTTCCGACACGTGTCTGCGCGATTTGCAGAGGTTCTCTGATGTCGACGGTCGTACGGTTCGACGATGTATCGATCCGGTTTATCTTGCAGCACCAGCGCCCCCAGTCTCTCCAGGAGTTATTCGTTGGACTTGTCCTCCGCAACGGCCACCGCACGGAGGAATTTTGGGCGCTCCGCCACGCCACCTTCGAAGTGCGACGCGGCGAGACCCTTGGAATTATCGGTCAAAATGGTTCAGGGAAAAGCACCATTCTCAAGTTAATCACACGGATACTTCGTCCGACCTCAGGCGCAGTTCGTGTTGAGGGCAAGGTTTCCGCACTCATCGAGCTCGGTGCTGGATTCCATCCGGACCTTACGGGGCGGGAGAACATCTATCTAAACGGCTCAATTCTCGGTCTGTCTCGTCGGGCTATGGACCGATTGTTTGAAGGTATTGTTGAGTTTTCGGAGCTTGAGCGGTTCATTGACACGCCGGTAAAGCACTATTCGTCAGGCATGTACGCCCGTCTTGGCTTCTCAGTCGCCATTAGTGTAGATCCCGACATTTTAATTATCGACGAGGTTCTCTCCGTTGGTGATGAGGCTTTTCAGAGAAAGTGCTTGGAGCGTATTTTGGATTTCCGACGGCAAGGGAAGACGATCATCTTCGTGTCGCACGGGATCGAAACGGTCGAGCAATTGTGTGACCGAGTCATTTGGCTCGACCACGGTGAGATGCGCGCCTACGGAGACACCCTGCCGACAATTCAGAAGTACATTTCGGAAGTTCGGCTGCAGGACTCGCATTTGGACCCGTTGCAACCCGAGACAACAGGGGGCGAGCGATCCGGTCTAACGGCAGGGGTGAGAGTTAAAGATTTGACCACCCTCTCAGCGGAGGGCTTGGAGTGCCACGTTATCGACAGTGGCGGCGCGATGACGCTCCGATGTAGCCTGTCGTGGGCCGGAGTTAAATCTATCGAAGTCAAAGTGGATTTATTCCGGGAGGACGGGGTCGTGGTCCACGGCAGCGCGTGGCAGCAGCCCAAGATTGAGTCACCGTCAGGCACGATTCAGATTACAGTGTCAATTCCATGTCTTGACTTGATGGATGGCCGATATCAATTTGTCGTCCGTACGCGGTACTCGACAGGCGACGACGTGCATCAAGCCACTGAGCAACGTCGGTCGTTGATTGTCCGTTCGGGCAATTCGGGCGAGGGCCTGCTCTCGCTGAAGATGAACTGGGCATATCAGTATCCCGTGGAGTCGATCGCCTCCACTGATCACGACCCGGCGCCCATCGCGGCGACCGCCGTTGAGAGGAATTTGAGCGCGCGATGACAGTTGATTCGGCCTTGGCGGACAGTACCGTGATCGCGGAGTTTGGTCCTTCCTCGGATAAATCGAAGGTAAGCGGACCGGCCGGTTGTACGATTATTGCGCGCAACTATCTTGCACAGGCGCAGGTATTGGCGCACTCCTTTCGGCAATACGTACCCAACGGGCGCTTTTATGTATTGATCATTGATGGACCTCCGGATCTGGTGTCTTCCAAAGACGGCTTCCAGGTTATCAGAATCGAGCAGCTTCAAATTCCGCGATTGACTGACATGTGCTTCAAGTATGACGTGACGGAATTGAGCACCGCGGTAAAGCCAACTTTGCTGCGGCTATTGTTAAGTGAGTTCAATGAGGAACAGGTCATTTATTTCGATCCGGATATTTTAATCGCACGGCCCCTTTACGAGCTACACGAAGCGATGGCGGCCGCGGACATCGTCTTGATTCCGCACCTTTTGGATCCGATCCCAGATGATGGCCATCGGCCAAGCGAGAAAGACATTTTGCTTGCCGGAGCGTACAATCTCGGATTCCTCGGGATACGTCGTTCCTCGACGGTCGACCGCTTCCTTGCTTGGTGGGAAGAAAGGCTCGCGGAAGATTGTCGCGTTGATGTTGCACGCGGGATATTTGTTGACCAAAAGTGGATTGATTTGGTCCCGGGGATGTTTCCTGGAACCGTCGTTTTACGTGACGCGTCTTATAACGTTGCGCACTGGAACTTGTACGCGCGCAAGATCAGCCAGGACGGCGAGAGATTTTTTGTCAATTCAAGGCCTCTCGCGTTCTTTCACTTTAGCGGCTTCGATGCGCATTCGCCGGAGACAATCTCAAAGCATCAAGACCGGGTGCGCATTGAAGATGAGCCCTCTTTGCGTAACCTTCTACGGCTTTACCGCGACTTACTGTATGCTCACGGCTATGATGAGTCGAGCCGTTGGGAGTACGGCTTCAGTCGCTTTTCTGATGGGCAGCCGGTTTCTCGTGGGATGCGGCTGGTCTACCAGGGACTAACCCCGGTTGAAAGGGCTGTGTTTGGCGATCCGTTTCGCGCGGGACCGGAAACCAACGGAACTTTTCGTGATTGGATCTTGAAGCGATCCGCAGCCACTGGGATCGCCCCGATCGTTTCCTGGCTACTTGGGCAGCGACCGGACCTCGCACGCGCATTTCCGGACCCCTACGGAGCAAACCAGGCAGAGTTTCGTGAGTGGCTGGCCGCTCACGGGAGGGATGAGCTCGGCGTGGGGCCGGAGCTACTTGACGAAGCGATCCCCGACAGCGAGGAAACGCCAGCCGCACTAGTCAGCGGTGGCCGGTGGGCAAATGGGGTGGGCGCATTGATCTCTCCAATGGGATTGAACGTCTGTGGCTATTTGCGGAGCGAGGACGGTATCGGTACGGTTGCCCGAAGCTACGTCCAAGCTTTGCAATCCGCCAAGTTTCCGGTCGCGCTGAAAGATCTGTCCGCGCTGTCCCCTCAGCGGGCCCAGGATCGCACGTTTGAGAGGTTCGACCAGACATTTCCCTATCCCATCAACCTCATTTGCGTCAACGCCGATCAGCATTTCAGCGCCAAAACGCACCTTGGTGCCGACTACTTTGACGGCAGATATAACATTGCGGTCTGGTTCTGGGAGTTACCGCGATTTCCCGCGGAGTGGCACGATCGGTTTGCCGATTACGACGAGATCTGGGTGGCGTCGTCGTTTATCGCAGACGCCATTGCGCAGGTCTCGCCGATTCCGGTCATCCGGATGCCTCCGGCAATAGCGGCGCGGCAGCCCGGGGATCGGCGGCGCGGGCGGACACGGCTCCAGGTGAACGACGACAGCTACGTTTTCCTATACGTCTTTGACTTCAACAGCTACGTCGAGCGCAAAAACCCCGAAGGAGCGATTCGCGCCTTCCGGTCGGCATTTCCCGCCGACGAACCGGTGCGTCTTGTACTTAAGACTGTCAATGGCGATGCCAACCCGGAGGCGTTGAATTGCCTGCGGGAGCTGGCACGCGACAGCCGAATTGCCCTCTACGATGGTTACTGGACAGCCGAAGAAATTCAGGATCTGACCGCCGCCTGCGATGCCTATGTTTCGTTGCATCGGGCGGAGGGTTTCGGTGTGACGATTGCCGACGCGATGCTCCACGAGAAGCCGGTCATTGCGACGGATTGGTCAGCAAATACGGACTTCCTAACCATTGCGAACGGATTTCCAGTTCGCTATCGACTCGTTCCGCTGCTCAAGGACTTCGGCCCGTATCGCGCGGGCCAAATCTGGGCTGAGCCGGACCTTGACCATGCCGCCGAGTTGATGAGATTTGTACGCGCCAACCGTGACGAGGCCGCTGAGCGTAGCCGACGCGCACGGTTGGATGTTCTTGCCACTTATTCAACGCCAGCCGTCGCCGAGCGACTCGTTGACCGTTTAGCAGTCATTGGTCAGAGGCTCAGTTCTGCAGGGCGCAACAAAGTCAGCGACCGAGTGGTCGGCTCCGAAGTGACATCCGCGAGTACGCCGGCCGACGGGCCTCGGGCACTTCAGCCACCCGCACTTCCCCCGATGGATATTCGTCACAGCTTGTACGGGCCGGTCGGCAGCCTTGCCAAGCGGGGAGTCTCGTTTCTTCTGGCTTACCATACCTACTATCAGCAGCAGGTGAATGACGCTTTATTGAACTCGATTTCGAGCGTGATCGCCGACCGCGAGCACCTCCAGCGGCACTTGGATTCGTTATCGGAGTCGAGTGACCGGCTGTCCCGACTGGTCGGTCAGTTGACCGATCGGACGCAAGAGGAAGGGCAGAGGCTTTCCATTCTAAGTCAGCGCCACGACGAAAGCGTGGCAAGAGATGACGAGTTGGGCCGCAGGTTTGATGAGGCACTGGCGGCACTCGGACAGCAACTGCAGTCGGCGCTTGGCGAGACCCGGGATTGTTACGATATGCTGAGCCGAGGCCTGGACGCCGCGGCGGTCATGGACGAATCCCTCGGCGCCACCCTCGAGGAACAGCGGCGTCTCTTCAGCGAACTGGGGCCGCGGGTCACTCATCTTGAGCGAGTGTTCGAGGCGGACCGTGAGCGGTCAAAATCCGTACAAGACTTCGCGGAAGGCTTGGGACGCCGGCTCGATACCATTGCCGAACAGGTCGCGCGCGTCGACGCCCGGCTGGCAGTGCGGCCATACATGTCCAGTGACGATTATGGCGCCTTTGGAACCCGAGAACTACCAATGGGCTACGCACTGGACGCGGCGGCTCTGGTGAGTGACCGTAAGAGCTTCGCGGATCTTTTTCGGGGGTCCGAGGACTTCATCGCGGCGCGCCAGGTTGTTTATCTGCCATTTGTCCAAGGACGCAAGCGAGTCGTAGACCTGGGATGCGGTCGTGGTGAGTTTCTTCGCTTACTACGAGACAATGGCATTGACGCAATTGGAGTTGAAATCGATCCTGACCTTGTCACTCGATTGCGCGACGAAGGACTACAAGTCATCGAGGCAGACGCCTTGCACTACCTTGCCGAGCAACCCGAGGCGAGCCTTGACGTCATCTTCTCCGCCCAGGTGGTCGAACACCTTGAACTAAAGGCCCTTGCGGACGTGATCGGCCTGGCGAAATCGCGGCTCAAGGAAGGCGGTTTGTTCATCGCCGAGACGGTGAACCCGGAATGCTACGAAGCGATGAAGGCGTTTTACGTCGACTTAACACATCAAAGGCCAATCTTCCCGCAAGTTCTTCTGAAGATGTGCCAAACCGTGGGTTTTCGTTCGGCGCGCATTTTCTATCCTAATGGGGGCGGCTTTACCCAAGAACGCTATGACCAGGCTGGAGAATACGCAGTCATTGCAGTAGGATAGGTCGGGCGGCGCAGGTTCACGTCACTATCTCTATTGACAATCAGGAGTGGGATTCGCAGATGAAGCGTGTGCTGGCTCTCGGAGGCGCCGGGTTCATCGGTTCCTATGTCGTTAGGGAACTCCTTGAACATGGATACCACGTAACAGTTGTCGACAACTTTACAAAATACGGATTCCTGGAACACGAATTCTTTAATCATCCAAGGTGTCAATTGCATCGTGGCGATGTGCGAACAATGTCGGCGATCGAGTTCAAGGGATACGATATTGTCCTTTGTCTTGCCGCTCTGATCGGAGGAATTAAGTACTTTCATCGAATCCCATACCGGATCGCGCGCGATAATACAGCAATACTTTCCCACGCCATTGATTCGACTCTGGCAGCAGCCCCGGAAGCCACTTTTGTCTACTTTTCCTCGTCAATGGTCTTTGAGCGCGTGCAGCATCCAGTTGTCGAAGCGGACGCTCTCAACCAGGAAGTGCCAATTACGAACTATGGCATGCAAAAGCTTTTTGGGGAGTTCATCACGCGAGGAGCGCACGAAGAGTTCAACCTGAACTATCTCATTGTCAGGCCATTTAACGCCGTCGGAAGCGGCGAGTTGCCCGCGGTTGGGCACGACGGCCAAGTAGACTTTGGAATGGCGCACGTAGTACCTGACTTTATCTATAAAGCGTTAACAAGGCAATCGCCTTTCGAGATTTTCGGGGACGGCGAGCAGGTGCGGACTTTCACGCATGGGCGCGACATCGCGATTGCCGTCCGGATGATGCTGGACCGTGACGTGAGAAACGACGACTATAACGTCTGTGGAAGTAGCACGTACAAAATGTCGGACCTCGCACGCCGAATCTGGATGAGCGCAAACCCAGATATCTCTTTCCCGGGCTTCAAACATCTGGCCGTCCCTCCTTCAGACGTCCGATTTCGGGTCGGCGTATCGGACAAGGCGAGAACAGTTCTCGGCTGGGAGCCACGACATGACATCGATGACATCATATCTGACACTTTGTCGTTTGTGAGAAGTCGGCTCGCGTCTCGTGCCTAGCCTTTTGTGGCTGAGAATCTTGGCCCAATATGGGGCCCGGTTTGGTGCCGATGGCGGTCGCAGGCTCATGAAACCCAAGTTTGCCAGCCGTTTGCTGGTGGCCGCGATTTCGCTCAGCGGCCAGATACCGACGGGCGTCGCTGCCATGTGTGTCGCCGTCCTTCCGGTTGGAATGGCATTTTGGTACGTCAACTCATTTGGAGTTAGCGCCGTATATGCCGATCAGTGGTTCCTTCTCCCTGATTTTAGCAGCCTCTACACTGGACAACTCTCATTCGCGCAGTTGTTTGCACAGCACAACGAACATCGAATCTTTTTCCCCAGGATCGTGATGTTGGCACTTGGTACTGTGACGCGGTACAACAATCGTGCGGAAATGTTCTTCGGGTGGGCGGTTGCGGGTGCCGCGTGCCTAACGTTGGCGGCCGGCATGTTAGAATCTGCCGTGTGGTCAGGTAGCTCACGCCTCACGCTCGCTCCGCCTGCCCTTCTCACATCTTTTCTCATCCTAACGTTCCGCCAACACGAGAACTTTCTCTGGGGATGGCAAATCCAGGTCATAATGACAGCGACATCCGTGGTGCTGGCGAGTTACATGCTCTCGCGATCGACGGCGGTCGATCGCCACTTTCTTTGGGCGGCGGCTTGTTCGACGGTAGGGTCTTTTTCATTCGCAAACGGGCTGCTGATCTGGCCGGTTGGGCTTGCGCAGTTATCCCTTTGGCCATCAACCACGCAGCAGCTCAGCCCGTGGAGAGGGCGCTTCAACGTGATGGCGGTCTGGGGTTGCGCCGGGCTCTGCGAGTCGGCACTGTACATATGGGGTTACCGACCGCCACCGGGAAGCCACAGCTTGCTGGACTTCCTCCACCGGCCTCTTCAGGCGTGCTGGTATTTCTTGGCATTCTTGGGGAGTCCGCTTATTGTTCGGATCGATCCCCCGTGGCTTTCAAGCATACAATTGGTTACTAGATTGGGTGGGGCGCTTGTCCTTGAGGAAATTATCGCGGCGGCGCTTGGTGCTGTCCTACTTGTAGCCTATTTGTGGCTACTTGTTCGGTCTCTGCGAATAGATTCTGTGCCAGTTCGGCGAAGTCCAGTAGCTAGTGCATCACTGTCTCTGATTGTCGCGACGATGCTGTCCGGCGGACTTTTGGTGGTGGGCCGGGTTGCCTTGGGACCGTCTGAAGCACTTGCCTCAAAGTACGTCACTCTTGGGGTATTGGGTATCGCAGGAGCGATTATCCAATTTCACGACGGTAATCGTGTTTACGTAGTTAGGTCACAGCGCTACTTGGGTGTCCTCGTGACCGGGTTGGTATTGGCAGGTACAGTCGCTGCGTATGTCCACGGGATTGCCGTTGGCGAATGGACCCAGACCCAACGCAGCATGATTGCGTACTTTGATCGAACGTACAGTCTGCAAAGCGATGAGAACCTGTCGCTATCGTTCGAAAACCCCGGGATAGTGCGCGGGCAAGCGCCGATTCTTGAGAAGTACCATTTGAACGTCTTTTCTGACTTCTCGACAATTCCGAGCCGAGCCGCCTCTCCAAGTTTAGTAACCGGGGCAGGAATTGAAACGGTATTGGCGGTCCATCCGTCTGAACCAACTGATACTATCGTGATCCCACCAAACCAGCAGACGATTACGATAACCGGGTGGGCTATTGACCGGACCACAGATTCTCTCGCCGGCGGAGTTTATCTCGAATTCGATAACCAGTTGGATGTCCCTACGCTTTATGGACTTGATGACTCGGTTGTACCCAATGTGTTCCGTGAAAGCGGTTTCCAACGTGCGGGATTCTTTGCTAGTTTTGCCGCGCACGCCCTCACAATTGGGCGCCACAGCCTAACCTTGAAGGTCGTCAATTCAAGTAGGTCGTTCTACTTTCCAGTCCAAACAGGCATCACGATTGTCAGGCAGTCGTAGCTCAAAGTGGACGACCCATTTCGCACCGAGCAATGTCCCAGATTAGTGTAGCGTGGTGACGAGCCTGAAACGGCGACGGTGAACCCGCTTAAGCGAGTAGCATTACGGGGAAATCCGCTGGCACCTCGCTCGGTCGGGCAATGGAGGAAGAGTGCATTCTGGCGCGGCTCCAAACGCAGATACTCGAGTTGCGCGCTGGGGCCGGGTGGTCCTCATTGTGGGCTTAGCTCTGTATCTGGCGGTGGGGACATTCCCGAACGGACTCGGGCCGATTCGTCCGGGGCTCGACGAGTCCTGGATGTTTGGATTCAATTACCTGGCCAACTCCTCGTGGTTATTTGGCCGGGACGTAGCCTTTACCTATGGTCCCCTGACATATCTGCTTCGACCCCGTGATATTGGGGCGGACCCTCAGCTCGCGGTCGTGTTCTGGGCTCTCACACAGGGTTCTCTTGCGGCTGTCCTAACCTACTTTGGTCTACGCGTTGTTTCGTTGCTACAGTTGGCGATATTTACGCTCATTGTGACTGTGACGCGCGTCCTTGGGTTGTCATATGACTCGCAATTGCTCGTTTTTGGCGCTCTCATAACTACGACAATCCCGTTCTCACCGCGTGCCCGGGGCGTAATCGTAGCCTCAGGTGCAGGCGTGCTAGCGGGAGTCCTACTCTATATAAAGTTCAACTTGGGATTGTCAGTATTGGCCGCGCTTGGCCTAAGTTGCGTGATACTGCTCATTAAGGGTAGGGGGCGTCAACAGTCCTTGGCGGCACTTTTGTCATTCAGTGCGTCCGTGGCGATTTTGGCTGCTGTCTATATGCGCTCACTTTCGAACTTCATCTTATGGCTTCGGGCCGTAAAAGACGTTGTCGGTGGATACAGCGCTGCGATGAGCATTGTCGGGCCGGCGACCGAACTGAATTACGGCATTGCCGCTATTTGTGTCTTTGTCGGTGCAACTGTTATCGCGCTCGGCCTCCGCATGAGGGTGGGTTCAGTCTTTGTTGCGCTACTTCCGGTCGCATTCTTGGCGTTTAAGGAAGGCTTTGTACGCCAGGATACCCATGTTCTACTTTACTTTCCTCTGATCGCCGCGCTTGCCGCGGTTGTATTTCTCCAGGCTCGGGGTACACGCGAAGTCGCACTTGCCGCCGTGTGTGTCATTCTGACGGTTGGTTTGGCAGTCCCGTCAGCTGCTACGTACCACCTGCTTGACAGCGGGCGAGTATCCAATATCCTTTTGGCGTCGGAAGGGCTGTCGAACCTACGCGACTCGCTCCTTCTCGACACCACTCTGAGTAAGCTTCGTTCACAGACCGACGTTGACCTAGAGGGCGACAGGCTACCGCAATCTCTCGTCGAGGTATTGCGGCGCCCAGGTAACACCGTCGATGTGCTTCCGTGGGAGATTAGCGTAATCGCGGCGAACCGCTTAACGTGGAATCCGCTGCCAGTTGTCCAAGAGTACTCAGCCTACACGTCGTACCTGGACAATTGGTGTGCTGAACATTTCACTGGCAAATCCGGACCCGATTACGTGCTCGTTCAATTCGAGGACCTCGAGGGGCAAAATTTGGTGATCAGCTCTCCGTCGATGTGGAGAGCAATTCTGGCGAATTATCGCCCGATGCTTAGCCAACCGACCCCTTCATATCTCGTTCTTGAAAGGCGACCAAGTCAACTGCCCCTAAATCTGGCGGAAGTTGGAGCGTCCACTGCGCGGGCTAATGCATGGATTCAGGTTCCCGCGTCACCTAACTTGCTATTCGCGAAAATAATGCTTCGGCAGACGATTCCCGGCGCGTTGGGCGCAATGGCTTTCAGAGTTCCACCGCTCTACATAAGAGTGCGGTATGCCAGTGGGCGGACGGCGTCATTTCGTTTCATCCCGGCAACCGCCGAAGATGGCATTTTCGCCAACTTTATACCATCCAATACTTCGGATCTTCGGAGCTTACTAAACGGGCTGCCAACGGACCCGGTCAAGTCCCTCATGATCACTGGTTCGGGTGTAACGTATTACAACGATCAGTTTGATGTTGAGTGGTGGCGATCATCATTCAAGGTCGCCACGGCCTATCGAGGTGGACCTGACCTCCAAAGATTGGTGAACCGCGGCAATTCTTCGGATTTCTCCATTGACCTACTTCGCGTTGGCGATCAAACTCTACACAATCCGGGGCAGCCAATTGTCGTTCGCGTGGCACCGGGACAATCAGTGACAGTCCAGGGGTGGGCGGCGGATGCGAGTCAAGGGAAACCAGCGGGGGCGGTCCTCCTGCGAGTCGACGACGGGCAGTTCACTCCGGCGACGTATGGACTGTTACGATCCGACGTGGCGACGTATTTTAAGAATCCGCGGCTCGACGACGTTGGGTACTCAGCGAGTCTCGGCACTGAAGACTTGAAGCCTGGCGAGCACCTGCTCACGTTTGCCGTAGTCTCCACGGACGGTCGGTCGTACGCTACACCGCCGCAAGAGATTAAGATAGACATAAGTGGAAAGGGGGCACAACAATGACCTTCGATGTGGCGATTGTTGGGGGCTTCGGTCACGTAGGGTTGCCTCTCGCGATCGCACTAGCACGGAGAGGAATGCGTATTTGCGCCTTCGATGTCAATCGGTCGGTTGGGGAGCTAATCGCCGAAGGTCGGATGCCATTTATTGACGAAGGGGCTGATGACGCACTGAGTGCAGTGCTGGCGTCAGGGTGCTTAAAGTTATCTTTGGACGCTCGGGCAATTTCAGAAGCCGATACCATCATCGTCGTAATTGGTACGCCCGTGGATCGCCATTTGAATCCCGAGTTCGAATCGATGCGATCGACGATTGACTCCTACCGAGAGCACTTCCGGGACGGGCAGCTGATAGTCCTAAGGAGTACTGTCTACCCCGGGACGACCGAAAAGCTACGCGAGTGGCTTCGCGAGGCCGGCCTTGACGTCGAACTAGCATTCTGTCCGGAGCGAATAGCTGAAGGATTCGCGCTTAAGGAACTTGAGACGCTGCCGCAAATAATCTCGTCTTTCTCGCCAGCTGGCATGCAGCGATGTCGTGAGTTGTTTGGCCTCTTGACTGATGACGTTATAGAGCTGCTTCCGATTGAGGCCGAGTTGGCAAAGCTGTTCAACAACGTCTGGCGTTACGTGAAATTTGCGACGGCCAATCAGTTCTTTACAATCGCAAACGATCAGGGTGCCGACTTTTATCGAATCCACCACGCCATGACCTACAACTATGGCCGGGCACGGGACTTTCCCACGCCGGGGTTCACCGCTGGACCGTGTCTCTTCAAGGATGCGATGCAGTTGGCGGCGTTCAATAATAATGCCTTTTACCTTGGTCACGCTGCGATGCTTGTAAACGAGGGACTGCCAAACTACATCGTGAGCAAACTAAAGCAGAAGCACAATCTTCGGGCTCTCACAGTTGGAATATTAGGTATGGCGTTTAAGGCCAACATCGACGATCGGCGTGAGTCGCTGTCTTACAAGCTGAAGAAGATTCTCGCCTTTGAGTGCCGGCGTGTCTTATGTTCGGATGTTTATCTCGCGGACGAGGATTTCGTTACTGCGGACTATCTTCTCGATAATTCCGATGTCGTCGTGCTAGGTGCTCCACACCGCGAATACCGTGACATGGAGGTGCCTCGCCACGAGGCGCAGACAGTCGTAGACATCTGGAACGTTTGGGGCAACGGGTGCATTCTTTAGTGTGGGTCGGGCCATCTTGCTGCGAGTGCTTTCGGGCTGAGAAAGTAGGCTAGGATGCTATCCATCGTTTGTCCTGTTTACAATGAGGCTGACAATATTGAGCGCTTGTTTGACCGATTGCGCGCCAGCATCTCAGTCGCATCCGAGGTCATCGTAGTTTATGATCGTGATGACGACAACACGGTTCCAGTTGTACGGACTGTGGCTTCGTCCTATCCCTTCAACATTCGCCTCGTAAAGAACATGTATGGTCGAGGCGCGCTCAATGCGATTAAGACTGGCTTTGCTAGCGCCCAAAGCGCAGCGGTGCTGGTCGTGATGGCTGATTTGTCCGATGATTTGACCTCCGCTGGCGAAATGTACCGGTTGGTCGCTGAGCAAGGTTTCGATGTTGTGTGTGGCTCTAGATATATGCGCGGTGGACGGCAACTTGGCGGCCCGCGCCTAAAGAAGACCCTTTCGCGGCTTGCGGGTCTGACACTGCATCATCTGTGTGGGCTTCCGGTCCACGACGTCACTAATAGTTTCAAGATGTATCGGCGTGATTTCCTTGATCATGTGACAATCGAGAGCGACGGCGGATTTGAAATCGGAATGGAACTCGTTGTAAAGGCCCACGTAAATGGCGGTCGGGTTACTGAGGTTCCATCGACCTGGACGGATCGGGTTGCCGGAAAGTCGCGGTTTCAATTGTGGCGGTGGCTTCCAAAGTACCTGCGATGGTATTTCTATGCTTTTCGAAGGCGGGGCGGAAGGAGAGCGCAAGCTGAAGCATCGTAATGTCTTATGGGCGACACTAAGAGGGCTATTAGGCGTGCTTCTTGGCGCGTCCGTTTTAGCCTGGCTCTTTCACCGAGTTAGTCCTGCCAGCGTGTTGATTCAGTTGGAGCGTGCTCAGTTGCTCCAGGTGCTGGTTGCTTCCGTCTTCGTCATTTTGTCTTACGTATGTCGAGCCGTGATGTGGAAGCGCCTGCTTAGTCGCTCCCACGATTATTCCTATGGATCACTTTTCCGCTCCATGATGATTGGTTATCTTGTAAACAACTTGGTCCCTGCTCGGCTAGGAGATGTGGTTCGAGGTGTTTGGCTCTGTCGCCTCAGAATCGGTAGCAAGTCCTCGATCTTTGGCAGTTTAGTCCTCGAACGAACGCTGGACGTTTCAGTGGTGCTCGCCCTGCTTTGCTTTGGTATCGTCACATTGGGGGTGTGGGATAAATGGCTAATTACCGCCCTCGCTTTGTTCTCCATTCTGCTGGTGCTAGCAATCGTTGGTGGGACTCTGCTCAGTAGGGCGAGGAATGCCGACAGTCCGTTTTGGGCCCGTTCTGTACAACTGACCACGCTGCTTCCAGGAGCAGGCCGAATCCTGAGTGAACTTCCGGCTGTGGTCAAGGGCCTTCACCAAGCGTTCAATCTTACGAGCGCTGTACGAGCATTTCCCTGGCTCTTGGCTACCTGGATCATCACGTACCTTGGGTTGTACTTTACACTCGCTTCAATGCACCTCACTGGTGCGCTGGGGTTGGCGGGCATTGCGATTGTGCTAGGACTCACGGGGATAGGGCTGGCTATACCGTCGTTGCCGGCTTCGCTTGGCGCGTATCAAGCCGCCTTTATGTTCGGTGCCTCTTTGGTAGGCCTATCGGAAAGTCGTGGCCTCGCGGCATCTATACTCTACCAGGGGCTCTGGGTTCTAATAACGTCAGTTCTCGGGATTATGTCGCTAGCCTGGGACGGAGTACTTTCCCGCGAGCCCACGGTATGGCGCCGCGCTCTCGAACCCCTTTCTGCCAATATTGAGTGAGACAGCGAAGCACCGGAAATTAGTGTACCCGGCGGGGAAAGAAGCAGCAGCATGAGTGGAATGAATGGTATCGTGAATCCCGTCCCCGCGGTTCGTGGTTCAGCGCCGACGCCCCCGGACCCCGAAGTCCCCGAACGCGCGCATCGCCGGCAATTCACCGCCGCCTACAAGTTGCGCATTCTCGCGGAGGCAGACGCGTGTTCGGCACCCGGACAACTCGGTGCGCTCTTGCGCCGCGAGGGTCTGTATTCGTCGCATCTGAGTGAATGGCGCCGCCACCGGTCCCAGGGAACACTCGTGGCCCTCGCCCCGCAACGACGGGGTCGCCCAGCTGCCCCGGTCAACGCGGCCGAACTCACCCGCTTGCGCCAGGAGAATGAGCGACTAACCCGCCAACTCGCGGCGGCCGAGGCCATCATCGAGATCCAAAAAAAGTCTCGACGCTCTTGGCACTGACCCAGCCGAGCGAGAACGCTGGCGGGCGGTCGTGATGGACGCCGCCGCGACCCTCGTGCCGACCATCGGCATTCTCCCCGCCTTCAAGATTGCTCGCCGACCTGGGCGTGACCAAAACGCATTCACGCCGTCACATCTCCAACGACAATCCGAATTCGGAGGCCCAGCTCAAAACACTGAGGTATCGCCCGGGCTTTCCGGAGCGTTTCCCGAGCATCGAGGAGGCGCGCCCCTTCGGTCAGTAGTTCTTCCGCTGGTACAACACCGACTATCGCCACGCCGGCATCGGCTTGCTGACGCCCGAAGCAGTCCATTACGAACGAGCGACCGAACTTCACGCGGCTAGAGCAACCGTCCTGCGTCAGGCGTATGCCGCCCATCCCGAACGCTTCGTCAACCACGCTCCAATTCCGCCGCCGGTCCCGACTGCGATGTGGATTAACCCGGCCCAGCCGGCTCCAACAAAGGAGGTGGGTCAGTAATTTCGCGCAAGGACTGTCTCAGATCTATTGACAGGTTCCGAATGGGCTTCCGCTGGCGATCGAATTTCCGCCGGACGTCACTTGCCGACCGGTCGCAACACATTCACTACGGCCGTTCGATTGAAACTCGCAATGTCGTGTGCGTTAATCCAGTTGCAGGTGCTCGCAGGGCCCCGTACAGCAGGGTGATACGACAAGGAGGAAACCACCACGTCAGCGGGTAGCGGACCAGTTGTGCCATAGTGTCGCCGCTGTATTTTCAATGCGACGTTTGGACTGCTTCAAATACTTTGGCCCGGTGCTTCCTGTCGTGTCGGGTTGCTTAGCAATCTCTTGATTGTATATAATGCGATACGGCAAGCGAGTGCTGGGTGCGTAAATATACTGGCGTGGACGTGCGCATTATGAGCGAAAAGCCTCGCGTTATCGTCGTTATACCGGCCGACAATGCTGCAAAGACGCTAGAACGGACTGACGCGAACTTTCCCGCGGGCGTCGCCGACGAGATCATCCTGGTCGACGACGTCAGCAAAGGCGACACGGTAGAGATCGCTCGCCCGCTTGGCCTGCACGTCTTCATTCACGCGCGGAACCGGGGCTACGGCGGGAATCAGCAGACGTGCTATCTCGAGGCACTCTAAGCTGGTCATGAAGGCCGTTGGCGCGACTACCTGCGGCCTGGTGGCGCTGGCATTTGGGGTTCGCCTCTCGGTAGTTGGAGCGGTTGTCGCGATTTGCGTTGTGAGCCTGGCGACAGCGGTCCCCCCCGCGCCGGCGGGGCTCGGAGCATTCGAGGTGGCGGCAGTGCTGATCTTCGAACTTTTCGGCGTGCCAAACGCAACCGCGATCGGGCTCACCGTTGTGCTGCACATCGTCTTGTTTCTCCCAGTGGTCGTGTTTGGCCTTTTTTGTCTTTGGCGACTCGACGTACCGCCGGAAGTCGGGTGCGTGTGAGCCTCCGGGCGACCATGCTCTGTTATCCGCCTAAACGCATGCCGCGCTCGAAAAACCTACCGTAGCATTCTCGGCGTCGGATTCGTCGGAGGTTCAAGGGTTCAAGGCACCTCGTGAAGATTTCACTCTTTACTGGCCCCCTCTCTGCTTCGGCGCGTGGTACGCCGCTCGCGGTGTCGTTCGTCGCCTGTTTCCTCCTCACCCTCGTCGCCTGCGTCCCCGCCCCGCCGGACCCTCCCCTGGTGATTGCCTACGACGCGACGCCGCGGCCGATTCCCAGCGAAACGCTCCGACCGACGTTTACGAGGATCCGGGTTACTCGTCGCTCGAGAACGCGGGCGAGCGCGACGCCCCGAGCGGCGGGCGGGATCGGGGCGCGAGTCACCCCGGCCGGTGGCAACGTGCCGCCTCGCACTCCTCCGGTTCAGAGCGCGCCCGGAGCGGTACCGATTCCGGCTCAGCTACTCGTCAGTAGTCAAGCAACGGTTGGCGCGACTCCGACGTCCGGTGACTCGGGGACCGGTGGAGCGGCTAGCTCGAGTACCTCGACGGATGCTACCCAGCCGGCTGCCCCGGCGGCGCGTCCGACGGCTGCGCCCGCCGCGCCTTCTGACAGTGTCACGCCGGCTGCCGGTTCGGGGAATACCGTCCCGGTGATCGCGGTGGCCCCGACGCCAACCGCCTCGCCGGACAGTTATCTGTCGACGGCCACTCCCGACCCGGCCGAGGATTCGCCCACCGCCGAGCCGAGCACGCCCACCGATTCGCCTTCCCCGGTGGACCTGGCGAGCCCAACTCATCGAGCGCGCGCGACGTCGACCCCGACGCCAAGTTCGTACCCGGGGGAAGTGACCGAAGATCAAGGCGTTTTCGTGACGTCGCGGTCATCGAGTTCGAAGTATTATTACGTCAGGGAAGACACCGGATGGCACCGGATCCACGCAGCGAACCGAATCTGGTTCCTGATGGAAAGCGACCTTCGGAGCGCCTTTCCGAAGCGGATTCGACACACGCCTCGGGCGACCCACACGCCGACGCCGGGGAACTGACGAGGGGTTAGAGTTTGGGGGTAAGGGGTTAGGGAGGGAACGAGGAGGGGGCTCAGGTATGCCTTAATCCTCGCCTTTTCCAATCTGGTGAAGCAAGCTCTTCGTCCTCTATCCCCTACCCCTTACCCCCCGCCCCCATCCGTTCGTGCAGAGGACACCATGACTTTTCCGCGCGACAGTTACACGCCGTTCGGGTATCTGGCGAACCCGTACCACTCGGCCCATTCGTGGTCGGCGGCCGAGGGGGGCCTGCTCCGCTCCCACGACACCACGCTCGGGTTTGGCTGGGTCGAGCCGACGGCGCGCAAACCCGATTTTAACCTGGGGATCACCCTGGCGGTTCGCTGGAACGACCGGTTGTATCGCTTGCGGGGCGACTTTGCTCGGCTTGGACTGGACTCGCGGCACCACAGCTCGCGGCTCTTCAGCTACGACTTTCGTCTGGATCAGGCGGCCGTCAGTGTTGGCTTCGCCCTGGCGGACCGAAACCTTCTGGTGGCCCGGATCGAGGCGACGAATCCGATCGGTTTACCACGCGAATTCGAGCTGTTTCTGCTGGCCGAACTTGCAGGGACCTCGGCGTCCTGGCACGCCCAGGCAATCGGAGACGGTTGGCGGTTTCACGAGCGCGCTTCCGGCCGGGATCTGGTCTTCGTGGTTGGCGCGGCGGGCGGAGTGTCGGTTTCGCCGCGAGAGATTGCCGCGACGATGCCGGAACTCCTGGTCGCCGGCAACGTCGTCGCCGGTTTGCGGATCCCGCTGGACCTTCCGCCGGGCGCGGCGAGTTCGGTCTCGGCGGTGCTCCTGCGCGATTCGGCTGACCTCACGCCGGCGCGCGACGTCGTCCGGATGGCGGATTCCGTCGTCGCCGAGCGGCGGGCCGAGGACGACGCGTTCTATAGTGAGACCGCGTTGCCGGTGGGCGACTGGCCTGGCGAATGGAAGCGTGGCTGGATCTACGATCTGGAGACGACGCGCAGTTGCCTCTTTCCGTCCGGCGGCATCTTTCACGATGAGTGGCCGTCGTGGATGATCTCGTGGCCTCGCGTCGTGGTGGCCGAGGGATGCCTGGACGCCAGTCGTTTCAGTTACGCCGCGCCGGAGCAGGCGCTTCGACTCGCCCAAACGATCTTCGCCGACGCTCCCGCCGCCAACGTTCCCTGTGTCTTTGCGGCCGGCGAACCCAACATGGTCGCGAAGGACGGCACGGTCTGTGGAACGTCGCCAGCCTGGTGCCTGCCCTTCTACAATCTCTGGCTGCTCTACCTGCGCACCGGCGACCGCGCCTGGCTGACCGACTTGGTGCCGCGACTCGAAGCCTACCTCGACTACTGGCGGCGCGAGCGGACCGACGACGCCGGTTGGATCGTCTACAAGTGTACCTGGGAGGCCGGTGAGGACTGCACGCCGCGCTTGGATCCGGCCGAGGAGGGCGACGAAGTTATCTCGCGCTACGTCCGACCGATCGAGTTGCAGGCAACCTTCAGCCAGTCCGCGGCCATCCTGGCGCGTTTTGCCCGCGAGGTTGGCGATGGGGTGCGCTTCGCGCGCTGGTCGGCGGTAGCCGAGGACTACGCGGCGCGAACCCAGGGCCTGTGGGACGAGGCCGCGGGGCGATTCCGCGATTGGGACAAGCGATCCAACACCTTTCTCGCGTCAACTGGCAAGCTTAGCTACTGGAAAACCGATCCGGTCCGGTATTCGCCCCTGAGCCTGACCCCCATCGTCGCCGGTCTGGCCACTGCCGAGCAGCGCGGCCGTTTGCGCGCCGAGATCGAACGCTACGACGTGGCTCCCTGGTGCCTCTGGCCCTCCTGGAGTTTTGTCGTCGCCGAGGCCGCGAGCGTGGCCGGCTGGTTCGACTTCGCGGGACGGTTCGCGGCGCGGATCGTCGATCGAGTGTATCGGGCGAACGACCGCCGAACCCTTGCCGAGGCGCCACGTCCGACGCCGGGGACCGCGCCGGAGTTCTGGCCGCTGGATCTTTCCGATTTCAATGGTTCGGACGGCTACGGTTGGGGCGCGACGACCACATCGCTCTGGGTACGTCAGATCTTCGGCTTTCTCGAAGGCGAGGATCCTTCCGAGTTCTCGTTCATCCTGGCCCCGAGCCTACCGCCCGACCTCCTCCAAACGGGCCGCCGCTACGGATTTCGTCACCTACCGTATCGAGGCGCCCGCCTGGACCTTGCGTACGAAGTCAGCAGTCGCGGTCTTGACGCGGTCGTCAAAGTTACTCCGGCCCGCGCGATCCAGGCAGTCGGGCACACGGGCCCGATCGAGGTTCAACACGACCCAGAAGCCCACCGGTTTCGGTTTCCGATCGAGGCCCAAGTGGCAACTCGGGTGCTCATCGGCGATCGAGAGTAACTGGGCTGACGGGACCGTCGCGTCTAGCCGGCGGCAATGTCGTCCGGATGATAGTCCGGGTGGGTGTAAACAAGTTCGCCATTGGCGTCGCGCACGGTGAAGATCAGGTGGGTGGTGGGAACCTCTTCGACCGTTCCCCAGGAAACGCGACTCTTTACCAGCTTGTCGTAAAGATCCTGGTCGATCGGTTGTCGGTGGCCACCGTAAATGAGGAAGTAGCGAGGCGTCGTGCTTCCCGACTCGGTCCGTTCGTCACGGCCGGTCCGCATGGGGCCGGTCAGTCGTCGATAGACGCCGCTGGAACGTTCCTTTGCGCGCGCGTTGTTCCGGTTTCGGAACCAGAGAACAACGCCTCCGAGTGCCAGCGCGCCGACGACGACGAGCACGACCCCGTAAACCAGATCGTTTCGTTGAGTGACCAGGTAAATCGCCAGGATGACGAGCAGAACGTCGAGGATCATCACGAGGAAAATCGGCCAGACCGGAGCACGGCCGGCGCTCTTGGCGACGACGGCTTGCATCGCTGGCGTCAGCGGATACTCTTGCGCTTGCACTCCCGACTCCCGAACCATTTTGGGGCGAGCAGGTTCGATTCAGGGCGAACCGAAAGGCCGTTGCCAACCCACGCGTATCATACCGGGGCGGTGAGTCGTCCGCAAGGACCGGAGCGGATCCCGTCGCTCGGCGCGCCTCACCTGCTATCATGGCGGCCGACAACGATACTCGCGGGAGGGAACGATGTTCGATCTAACCGGCCAGGTTGCGCTGGTGACCGGTGGGAGTGGCGTGCTCGGCGGCGCGATGGCCGCCGGATTACTTGGCGCCGGCGCCCAGGTCATCCTCCTCGGTCGAGACGAGTCCCGCCTGGCCGCGGCGGTCGAAATGCTGGCAGCCAACGACCCGGAGCGACGGTCGCGTTTGCTCGCCATCCCGGCGGACGTCACCGACCGCGAGTCGCTCGCCGGGGCGTCGCGGACGCTCCGAGACTCCGCCGGTCGACTGGATATTCTGGTCAACGCGGCCGGGGGAAATCGACCGGCCGCGACGGCGAGTCCGGGTCAGTCGTTCTTTGGCCTGCCCGCGGACGCCCTCCGGGAGACCATCGACCTGAACCTGATGGGCACGATACTTCCGTGCCAGGTCCTTGGGCAACTCATGGATGCCGAGCGCGGCGGCAGCATCGTCAACGTCTCTTCGATGGCGGCAAGCCGGCCCTTGACTCGAGTTGTCGCCTACGGCGCGGCAAAGGCGGCAATCGAGAACTTTACGCGCTGGCTCGCGGTTTATCTGGCGAAGGAAATCGGCCCGACGATTCGGGTCAACGCGATTGCCCCGGGCTTTTTCATTGGCGAGCAGAATCGCGCGCTGCTCCTCGATCCGGCGACCGGAGCCCTCACCGCGCGTGGCAGCGCGATCATCGAGCACACCCCGATGGGGCGCTTTGGCGAGCCCGCCGACCTCGTCGGTACGGTACTCTGGCTGGCCTCCGCGGCGGCGGCGTTCGTGACCGGCGTCGTGGTACCGGTCGACGGCGGCTTTTCCGCGTTTGGAGGCGTTTAGACGACCGCCGGATTGACGCCGCCGGCCATTTGACTACAATGGAAACGTGAAGCGACCATGGGTTCGGCGACCAATTGGCGACACTGGCGCCGGTAACAGCTGGCTATGGAAAGAGGGGTACAATGCCGGGATTCTGGGACCAAGCGAAAAAAGCAGCCGGCCGCGCCGCGGCGGAGGCCGAAAAGCAAGCGACCGTTGCCAAGCTGAGCATGGAAGTCAATCAAACCAACGGTAAGATCAAGGATCGCCTGGCCGAGATGGGAAAGACGACGCTGCAGCTCTATCGGGATGGCACGATCGATCACGGCTCGCTCGAAACGTTCGTCGTCGAGATCGACAACCTCGAACGGCACGTCAAGGAGTTGGAAGAGCAGATCACGCAGACGAAGGCCGCCGCGATACCCGAATCGTAGGCCACTGGCTGCTGGGTCGAGCACCGATGAAAGCCAGCCAGGGGTGGCGATCGGTTCAGCCGAGAACTCCCGGTGGCTGGCTTAAGCGAGTTGCTTTCGCGGCGCCGGGCGGCTGGTCCGCCCCGTGGTCACCCCCAGGATGACCGCGAACACCAGAAAAGCGCTGACGCTCAGCGTCCCGCCAATTGTCGCGCAGACGGCGCTTCCCTCCACGTCCTGGGCGATTCCCACCTCGCCGATCACCCGGAAGACTGCCCCGGCCGTCAATGTCATGACCAGGATTTCGCTCACGCGCGGGTGGCGGATCGCCCACGCCGAGTAGCCCGGTAGGATTCGAGCGCCGAGAGCAACGATCAGGGTCAAGAGAAAGCCCTCGCCCAAAGCGTGCCGGGCGGCGCCGACCTCGAAGACATCGTCGGCAATCCCGCTCGCCCCGGTCAGGAGTGCCGGTAAGGTGTACAGCGCCACCAGGATCGGCGCGACGACGAGCCAGCCAAACGCGATCCGGATCCACCGACGGGCCGGTTCGGTTATCAGTGGCAAAGTCGACGGGCGCGCTGCTTTGCGATAGATACCCAACCCGCGGAGAAACAGAGCGACTCCGAAGATCTCCAACCAGGCCGCGACAAACAGAACGTCGGGCACGATTCCTCGCAGGTCGGTCGCGCCGAGCAAGTCCGCGGCGATGGTCAAAAGCACTCCCGTCCCGTAGCACACCGCGCCCAAACGGATCCGCCGATCATTCGACGGCGCAAGTTGAAGGAGATGCGGCAGCATTTTCCGACTCACCCCAAACACCAGGAAGATCGGAAAACCCCAGAGTTCCGCTTCGACCAGCGCGGCGTCAATTGGAGTCGGCACGGTCGCGGATCCGGCGATCAACGTGCCTACTGCCGCGAGGTTTATCGTCAGACCGACCACCAGAAAACCGAGCCCGCCAAATAGCAGGGTCCGCCACAGGCCGGTGGGCTGCAGCGAGCGCGTCAACAAGTCCGCGAATCCGTACAGGCACAACCCAAAACCGACGGTTACCCCGACCAGCGACAGTCCAAGTAGGATGTCACGAAAGAGCCCGGATTGTAGCGGCTGGCCACCAACCCGGGCAATCAGTCCGATCGTGACCAGCCATCCCCCGGCCAGAATTGTCCGCCGACGTTGCAACGGAGTCGCGAGAAAGCCCGGTAAAAGTTGCGCGGCCGTGCCGAAGATGAATAGTCCGATGAAGCCGAGAGTTTGAACCTGACCGTGGGCCTGGGCGAGGGCATCGAACGGCAATGCTCCAGCGCTTTTCAACGCGATCGACGTGAGGAGGGTCAGGCCCAAACCGAAGCCAGCGATCGCGCTCAGCGAAACACTCTGGCGCAGTAAAGTCGTCGAGGGGTTTGCATGCTGCCGAGTTGCCGCTGGACGACCTGACCCACTACTCCCGGCAGATCTCATTCGCACCTTGTCGACCTTTCGGCCTAGCTGGCGATAAATCGATAGCCGACCCCGGGTTCGGTGAGAAGGTACCGTGGATGGTCGGGATCCGGCTCGAGCTTCCGCCGTAAGCGGCGAATATATGCCCAGAGATAATCTGTCTCGTCGCCATATTCCGGTCCCCAGACCCGTTGCAACAGGGCAAGGTGACCGAGAACCTTACCGGCACTCCGGGTCAATTGCACGAGCAACTCGTACTCGGTGGGAGTCAGCTTGATCTCCTGGGTGCCGCGGCTGACCCGCCGCTCGGCGTAGTTGACGGTAAGGTCTCCCACGCTAAACGTCTCGCCCGTGTTTGATTCCTGGCTGCTGCGCCGTAACGCTGCCCGAATCCGCGCCAGCAACTCCTCGATGCCAAATGGCTTCGTGATGTAGTCGTCCGCGCCGAGGTCGAGCGCCCGGACTTTGTCCTTTTCTTGTCCTCGCGCCGACAACATAATGATCGGGACCGGACTACGCCCGCGGATCGCCTGGCACACTTGAAAGCCGTCTGGGCCGGGCATGGTAATGTCCAGGAGGATCAGGTCGAAGATATCTTCGTCGGAGTGTTTGAGCGCCTCGGACCCGTCGGCGGCGGTCACGACATCGTATCCGCGTGCTTTAAGATTCGCCCCAACGTATTTGAGCGTCTCGGGTTCGTCGTCGACTAGGAGCACACGCGTCTTCTTCATTCCCCTCCCCCGTCATAAGTGTGGGAAGCGCGGCAGGCTAAAGCGAAAGACGGCACCTCGGCCTTCGCTGTTCTCGGCCCAGATCCGCCCTTCGTGGGCGTGAATGATCTCCTGGCAGATCGCCAGGCCCAAACCGGTTCCCGGTGTTCGGTGCTTTACGCGCGGCGAGCGATAGAATCGCTCGAACAGGTGGGACTGCTCTTCCGCGGTGAGGCCCGGACCTCGATCCTCGACCGCGAAGATGACTTCGTCACCGTCGGCGACCACCGAGATCTGAATCGGTTGTCCTTCATTCGAATATTTCGCGGCGTTTTCGATCAAGTTCGTCAACACTCGCTCGATGTGGCTCGGGTCGGCGTAAACGAGTGGGACGTCCGGTCCGAAGGTCGCGGTGATTTGGCGGTCGCCGGTCGTGGCCGAGGCCTGACGAATGCCCCGTTCCACCAGCGACTGGGGCGCGACAGCCGCGCGGTCGAGTCGCGCCGCGCCGCCGGCGTCGAGGCGCGACACCTCCAGCAGGTCGGAGATCAGGCGGGCCAGCCGGTCGGCCTGGCGATCGATCCCGGCGATAAAGTCTCGCTGCGTCGCCGCGTCCCACTGAACGTCCGGTTGGAGCATCGTCGAGGCATAGCCCTTAATATGGGAAAGTGGGGTGCGCAGTTCGTGCGAAACGAGCGAGATGATGTTGGCCTTCAACTGCTCCACTTCGCGTTGCGGTCGCAGATCTCGCAGAACCTGCACCGTTCCCAGCACCCGGCCTCCCGCGTCACGGATCGGCGACATCACGTGTTCGACCGGTATCCGGCGACCATCGCGGAGAACCAGGGTCGATTCTTCCGCGGTCACCGCTTCCCCTTCGGTGCTGATCGGCGTGCTCAGCCCGTCCACCAAATCGAAAACCGACTTCACCGTTTGCCCAACCGCGGTCCCGCCCGCCCACTCGCTCGCCCGCCGGTTCAGCCGAACGATCCGGTCGTCGAGGTCCGTCGTGAAGACGGCGTCGCGCAGACTATCAAAAATGGCCTCCAGGCTGGATCGCTCGACCTGGAGCCGATCGAACCGCTTTGCGTTCTCGATAGCCATCGCCGACTGCCGCGCGAAGATCGCGAGTAATTCTTCGTCGGCCGCCGAAAACTCCGTTCCACCGACGCGGTCCGTCAAGTAAAGATTACCGTAAATCACGCCGTTATGCTCGATCGGTCCGCCCAGGAAACTGGTCATCGTCGGGTGCCCAGCCGGAAACCCGACTGACGCTGGGTGTTCCCGGATCCGAGCGACTCGGACGATGCGTCGCTCTTTGACGATGTATCCCAGTAATCCCTCGCCGCGCGGAAAGGGTAGCCCGGCGGAAAATGACTCCGCGTCGAAACCCGCGACGAAGAATCGAGCGACCTTCGCGTCGTCGTCGAAGACGCCCAGAGCAGCGTAGCGCGCCTTCAGTAACCGACCGGCCGTCTCGACGATCTGCTGAAGCAAACTGTCGAGCGGAATTTCGCCGGCCAGGGGCAAGTATCCCATTGTTTGGACGTAATCGCGGAGTACGAGATTTTCGTCTCGGAGTTCTTCGAGTATTCGCTGCTGGCCGGCTGACAAGTCGTCACCAGAGGCCGAATTTATCATGTCTGTGACTACTATACCATTGGTCTGTCAGAATCCGCGGACGCGAAGAAAGCTCGGGCTTCGGCAACGATTGCTCCAATATCGTCGGCGCGAGGAATCATTGTTACGGACGGACCGATTTCCTCGATCAGTCGACGGGAGTCTTCCACCGCGACGAGCACCGGCACACCACTCGCCCACGGCTCATCCAGCAAAGAGCGAAGCCGCGCTGGATGGAGCCCCTCGGGCGCCTCCAGGTCAAGCACGATTAAGGCTGGGCGCTCCGGCGGTGGCGGCCTGGTTGGCAAAGCCTCCTGAGTCAGGACAACGTGCGCGACCGTGTGCCCGCGCCGACGCAGGTTGAGCGCGATGAGCGTTCCTAATTCCGAGTCGTCGCTGACGACGACGATCCGTCCACAGTTCTCCAACGCAATCGCTCCTCGACGGACCTGCTTCACAGCATATCGTTAAGCCTACGGGCCGGGATTTAACACTTCCTTAAAGCCCGCTCGCGACTCCTGAATAATCGCTGAAAGTCTGGCGGACGCCCGACTGGCAAAAACCGGGTGAGAAAACGACCGGAACAAGGTCGGGTTGGTCAGAACCGCGAGGCAGTCGATCATCCCGGCGCGGCGCAGGTCTTGCCGGTGTGGCGAGCGGGAGGAACGACTATGAGCGCATGGCGTTCGGCACGGGTGCTCATTTGCTTCTACACCCGATTCGGTTCGACGGCGAAATTGGCCGAAGCGGTAGCGGAAGGCGCGCGAATGGTCCTGAACGATCAGGTGACGATCCGGCGCATCCCGGACCTCGAGCCGGAGTCCGTCATTCGGCAGAACGACCGGTGGTGGCGAACCGTCCAGGCGCTCGCGAAAGTCTACGCTCCGCCGGAGCCTACCGACCTGGCAAACGCGGATGCCTTGATCGTCGGTTCGCCCGGTTACTTCGGAGCGATGGCGGCCGCGCTGAAGTACTGGCTCGAGGGAGCAGTGGAGTCGTGGCACCGCGCGGAGATCGAAGAGAAGGCCGGGGCCGCCTTCTGTACCACGGCCACCGCGCACGGTGGGAACGAACTGACGATCCTCAACATGCTTACGGTCCTCATGAATCTTGGTTTTGTCGTGACGCCGGCCGGCTATACTCAGCCGATCTTAGCCGGGAATGGGTCACCATACGGCGCGGTCGCGGTGACCGGGCCCCAGGACGACATTCCCCCGAGCGAGAGCGACCTCGCCGCCGCGCGATCGCTGGGCTACCGGGTGAGCCACGTTGCTCGCTGCCTCATTACTGGACGCTCCCAGGAGGAGTATCGACGTCGTCATCCTTTCCTTGGTGGCAGCCAGCCTCCCCTGACAAATCCCAAAGGCGTCTAGGTGGGGGTCATGTCGGGAGCGTCGGGCCTCACCACCCGGGAGGCCGAGCGGCGGCTCACCGAAGTCGGCCCCAATCTCCTCGTACCGGTATCGCGGCGACCGACGGCGTTGCGTTGGGTCGTCGTCGGACTGACCGACCCGATGGTCATCCTCCTCCTCCTCGCGGGGGTCGCCTACGTTATCCTGGCGGACTTCGTCGACGCCGCGATCGTTCTCGTCGCGATCATTCCCATCGCTCTGGTGGGGGCAGCTCTGGAGGTGCGCGCCGAACGCGCGCTCGATCGGCTGAAAGAACTCACCGCGCTCACCTCCCTGGTTTGTCGCGACGGCCAGTTTCGTAGCCTCCCGACGGCGGCGATCGTTCCGGGGGATCTGGTCGAGGTCAAGGAAGGCGACATCGTACCGGCCGACGGTGTCCTCGTCGAAGGTAACCGACTGGCCGTCGACGAGTCCGCGCTCACCGGCGAATCTCAACCAGTGACGCGGAGTGCCAACGCCGCGGGCGACGAACCTGACCTTTACGCCGGGACCACCATTCTGAGTGGCCGAGGGGTCTTTCGGGTCGTCGAAACTGGTCCGCGAAGCCGCTACGGGCGGATCGGTGCCCTCGTAGCCAACATCCAGGAGCCACCGACACCGCTCCAAGCGATCATCCGCCGCCTCGTTTGGCAAGCGTCCATTATCGCGGTTGCCGTTTCGCTCGTCGTGGCCGGCATCGAGTTAGCGGCTGGCCACGGGCTGCAAGCGGCGTTGACCGCCGGGATTAGTCTCGCCATCGTCGCCCTACCCGAGGAGTTTTCCATCGTCTATACCCTGTATCTGAGCCTGGGAGCGTGGCGGCTCGCTCGACAAAACGCACTGGTTCGTCGCCTGGCGAGCGTGGAAACGTTAGGGGCAACCACGGTTATCTGTACCGACAAGACGGGAACCCTGACCCTCGGACGATTATCGGTGGATCTGCTCGTCACTCCGGACGGCGCTTTTGAAACGGCGGCTGTCCTGACCCCCGCGGCCAGAGAACTTGTCGAAGCGGCGGTCCTCGCGTCGGAGCCGAGTCCCTTCGACCCGATGGAGCGATCGATCCTCGACTATGCGAAATCTCACGGCGTCGCCGTCGAGGTTCTCCACCGCCAGCGACTGATTCAGGATTACCCGTTCGACCCCATTCTCAAATACGTCACCCACGTCTGGGAATGCCCGGAAGGGTTGCGGATTGCCGCCAAGGGGTCCATCGAGGGGATTCTGGAGCGCTGCCACGTGTCTCGCGATGAGCAACTGGCGATGATTCAGTCCAATCGCGCGCTCGCCGAGCAAGGACTTCGAGTCATTGCGGTCGCGTCGGGACATCTCGAAAGCACGACCGGCGATCGATTTTCGGATGAAGGGCAGCTGTACTTGCGCGGTTTATTGGCGTTCTCGGATCCGGCGCGTCCCGGTGTCTCCCTCGCGCTGCGGGAATGCCGGAACGCCGGTATTCGGGTAATCATGGTCACCGGCGACCATCCCGTCACCGCGCACGCGATTGCCGAGGGGTTGGGGCTCCCACATTCCGACCACGTCGCCACCGGCGGAGAACTCGATCGAGCGGACGACGCTCAATGGGAAGTCCTTGCCCGGGATGTGAACATCTTTGCTCGGGTTCGGCCGGAACAAAAGTACCGGTTGGTTCAATTGCTTCGCGCGCAGAATCAGGTCGTCGCGATGACCGGCGATGGGATCAACGACGCTCCGGCGTTGCGCGAAGCCGACATTGGCGTGGCGATGGGGCAGCGCGGAACACCGGTTGCCCGAGAATCGGCGGATCTCGTGCTGCTCGACGATAACTTCGCGACGATTGTCCGAGCGATTCACGACGGTCGCCGAATCTTCGAGAACTTGCGTCGGGCTTTCGGTTTTCTCATCGCCTTCGAAACGCCTCTCCTGCTGCTCGCCCTGATTGTTCCCCTGACTGGCTGGCCTCTATTGCTTCTCCCGTCGATGTTGATCCTGTCCGAACTGATCGTTCATCCGACGGTATCCCTCGTCTTTGAAAACGAACCACCGCCGAGCGACATCATGCGGCGGCCACCCCGGTCACCTGGCGTCGGCCTGCTCGCCGGAAGCGATCTTGTCTACGCGCTTGCGGTTGGCGTGTCATTGGGCGCCGGTGTGCTGGTCCTCTACATGTCTTTTGTCGCTCGGGTAACTTCGGTCTTCGAGGCGCGTGGGGTCGCGATCACCGCTCTCTTTATCGGACAAATGATTCTTGTCCTGTCTCTTCGTTCCGTGGATCGCCCGCTCTGGCAGACTAGCGTGACCGCCAACCCGGTACTCCCGGTGGTGGTCGGCCTGACATTGCTGATCCTCGTTCTGATCCTCTATGTTCCGTGGCTCGCTGCTGTCTTTCAAATCGCGCCGCCTGGCCCGTTCGGCTGGCTCGTCGCGGTGCTAACCGGGGCGGCGACGACCCTCTGGCTGGAACCCTTCAAGGGCCGACTCTGGCGAGTTCCCGATACCTAACCTATCTTCAGGGCGATCGGAATGCCAAAGTCAGGGCATATTCATGGCGGAACCCCTCCTGATCAGGTAGAGTTCGGTAGGCTTAGGGGATGATTATCCCCGTGGAGCACCTTGGAGGGGTAGACGAATGGATCAGAGTATTTCCGACGCCGGCGTCGCCGCCGCCAACGCCGCTAGTCTGGTTGACCGAGCTTCGGCTGAGGAGGCAAATACCGAAATCCTTCGAGACATCGAACACGCGATTGCCAATGACGAGATCCTACGTCGCATCGATTTGCCGGCGTTGCGCGTTCAGGTTTCTGACGGATCCGTCATCCTGACCGGTAACATCGCGACTCGCCCCCACGCCGAACAAATCGAGGCGATTGTCCGCGCCGTCCACGGCGTCGGTGACGTCGCGAATCGCCTCGTCGCCGACGACGACCTCGAAATAGCGGTCGCTCAGGCGCTTGGTAAAGACCAGCGAACGCGGTCTGGGTTCTACCGGGTGACGTCATCGCACGGCACCGTCCGAATTAGCACCCAATCGCTGCAGGAGCGTAGCTTCGGGGCTGCCGAGGATGTCGCGTCGGCGGTGCCCGGAGTCCGGGTCGTTGCCGTTGTCGAACCGGACTCCCGAGAGGAGTCGACCGCTTTCCTTCCGCCAATGGGCACCCCGGTGTACGCTAGCGACGGCAAACTCGGCGACGTCACCGGGGTTGTCACCAGTCGCCATACGCGGCAAGTCACTCAGTTGGTCGTCGCCGCGCAGTTCCGGCGAGATGCCGCGCTTAACCTCTACGGCGACGCGCCGTCAGACGATCACACCCTGGTCGTTCCGGTCGGCTTTATCACTCAGGCCACCCGGTCGGGCATCTTTCTCGGATTGGACCTCGCGGGGTGTACTGGGTTGCCGGAGTTCAAGAAGGAAGACTTCTCCCGCCCCGGACCGACCTGGCAGCCGTCCATCGACTACCGGGCCGAGGACGTTTACTATTCGGCGGGCGCGCTAGCCAACTGAACCGAACAGACTGAGGAGACGCAGCTCTTCGTCATAGTAACGGTCGCCAACTTTGAGGGCGCGCGGTTCCACTCCATGTCATCCTCGGTGGGCTTCCGCGAACTCGGGTAATTCGGGCTCCGGTTGGCCGGTTCCACCGGTGGCTCGGAACTGACTGGCGTAGAGACCGGCGTAAAAGCCGTGGCGGGCGAGCAAGTCTTCGTGGGTACCGCGTTCGACGATTTCGCCGTGGTTCACGACGAGGATCTGGTCGGCCTCGCGGATCGTGCTCAGACGGTGGGCGATCACGAAACTCGTTCGGCCGCTCATTAGGCGCAGCATGGCTTCCTGGATGTGCTGTTCGGTGCGGGTGTCGATGCTGCTGGTGGCCTCGTCGAGGATGAGGATTCGTGGGTCGGCGAGGATCGCCCGAGCGATGGCCAGGAGTTGGCGTTGGCCCTGGCTCAGGTTGCTCGCCCTTTCGGAAAGCATTGTCTGGTAGCCACGCGGCAAGCGGTGGATGAACTGGTCGGCGTTTGCCTGACGTGCCGCGGCGATCACCTCGAGGTCGGTCGCCTCCGGTCGACCGTAGCGAATATTGTCCATAACCGTAGCGGCGAACAGGAAGGTGTCCTGCAAGACGATGCCGAGCTGGCGACGGAGGTCCGCCTTGCGGATCTGCCGAATCTCAACGCCGTCGATGCGGATTTCGCCCTGGTCGATCTCGTAGAATCGGGTCAGCAGATTCACAATCGTCGTCTTACCGGCTCCGGTCGGTCCGACGAGCGCGACCGTCTGACCGGGTTCGGCGTGCAAGCTGACATCCTTCAGCACCGGCACGCCCGGTTCGTAGGCAAAATCCACCGCCTCGAAAACCACTTCACCGCGAATCTCGGCTAACGGGAGGGCATCGTCGGCGTCGACTTCCGGTTCCTCGTCGATTATTTCAAACACTCGCTCGGCGCCGGCAATTGCCGCCTGGATTGTGTTATACAGGTTGGCAATGTCGTTGAGCGGGCGGCCGAACTGGCGGGAGTAGGTGATAAAGCTAGCAATCGTCCCAACCGTCGCCATTCCCCGGAGCGTCATCCAGCCGCCGACGCCGACGACAATCGCGAGGCTCACGTTATTGACAAAGTTCATCAGCGGCCCGACGAAGCCGGCGTAGATTTGGGCGCGCGTGGACGAACTTTTCAGCGCCAGGTTCGCGACGTCGAACTCGGCGGTCACCACCGTTTCGCGATTGAAAGCTTTCACGACTCGCTGTCCGGTGACCGTCTCCTCGATCAGTCCGTTGAGTCGGCCAAGCGCGGCTTGTTGCTGGCGAAAGCCTTCGCGGGTTTGCGGAGCTATCCAGCGGTTGATGACGAACGTGAGAATTGAAATCGCGGAAAGACTGATGACGGTGAGCCGAAGGTTGAGCAAGAGCATGGTGGCCGCGATGCCGACCATGCTCAAGACACCGGAAACGAGTTGGGTCAGACTGTCACTTAAGACCAGGTTCACGTTCTCCACATCGTTGGTCAGCCGGCTCATCAAGTCGCCGTGCGCGCGTTGATCGAAGACCCGCAGGGGAAGGGTTTGGAGTCTCGCGAAAAGGTCGTCGCGAATGTCGCGGACGGTACGCTGCGAGGCACCGGCCATGATGTAGCTCTGCAGCCAGGTTAGCAGCGAACTGGCCAGGTAGCTGCCGATCATGATAAGGCAGATCTGCAAAAGTCCCGGCAAGTCGCGCGGCATGATGTAGTCGTCGATAGCCTTGCCGAGAAGGTAGGGCCCGACGAGGTTGAGCGCGGTCGACAAGATCACCAGCGCGCCGGTCGAGAACAGCGCGAGTCGCTGGCGCCGCAAGTAGCCCCAGATCCGCTCGACGGTGCCGCGCGCATCTTTGGGGCGTTCGATCTTGCCCGTCAGTAAGCCGCCGGGCCCACCACGACCAAACATGGGAAGGGGAGGCGGGGTTTGAGCGCGCTCGGACCTAGTCTCCGCCATGGCTCAACGCTCCGTGCTCCATCTGCGACTCGTAGATTTCCCGGTAGATCGGACTCGCCGTGAGGAGGTCCTCGTGTCGACCGGCGGCGACAATCTCGCCATCGTCGAGGATGAGTATCTTATCCGCGCCCAGGACCGTGCTGATACGTTGGGCGACGACGAAGCGGGTATGCGGCTTGCCGCCCCGCGCGAGCCCGGCCTGAATCCGGGCCTCGGTTTCGACATCGACCGCGCTGGTGCTGTCGTCGAGGATGAGAATTGCCGGATCGATGAGAAGCGCTCGCGCGATGGCGACGCGTTGCTTCTGCCCACCGGAGAGGTTTACACCCCGCTGGCCGACTATCGTGTCGTAGCCGTCGGGAAATCGGCTGATGAAATCGTGCGCCTGGGCAACTTTCGCCGTCGCGATCACCTCGGCGTCGGTCGCCTCCGGTCGCCCGTACCGAATGTTCTCCCGAATTGTTCCACTAAAGAGAACCGCCTCCTGCAGCGCGACCCCAATTCGCGCGCGCAGCGCGGTTTCGTCGATTGTCCGCACGTCCACGCCGTCAATTGACACTCGGCCTGCCGAGACGTCGTAGAAGCGAGGAATGAGGCCGATGAGACTGGACTTGCCGGAGCCGGTCGCGCCAAGAACCGCGACCGTTTCGCCGGGTTCAACAGTAAAAGTGATGCTCTTAAGCACCGGATCCGGCTCGTCGCCGCGGTAGCGAAAGCTGACGTCTTCGAAACGTACGCGGCCCTGCGGGGCGAACCGGACGAGGGCATCCGAAGGCGCTTGCAACTCCGGCTTACTGTCCAAAACCTCGCCAATGCGCTCGGCCGAGGCCGCGGCGCGCGAGATCCGGACGATGAGCATACTGACCGAGAGAAGGGACACCAACGCCTGCATCAGATAGTTGATGAAGGCAATCAGCTGGCCAACCTCGAGTTCGCCGCGGTTGACTTCGACACCGCCGAACCAGAGCGCGCCGACGACGCCCAGATTAACCGCTAGCATCATCGCCGGCATGGTAACGGCGGCCGTTCGAACCACCGCGATGTTTTGATCCATGAACTCGTCGTTCGCTCGCCGAAAGCGGCGCAGTTCCTCGGCCGCGCGCGCGAACGCCTTGACGACCCGCACGCCGGCCAGATTCTCTTGCATGACCGTATTGAGGGCATCCAGTCGCGCCTGAACGTTGCCGTACAGCGGAAAGGTGCGGCCAATGGTCCACACGATGACAAAGAGCACAATCGGAGTCAGGATGACGAAGAGAAGAGCCAGGCGGGGACTGGTGAGAAAGGCCATGATCAGGCTGCCGACGAGGAGGAGGGGAACCCGAACCATGACCCGGAGCAGCATCATGACCACGTCTTGCACTTGAGCGACGTCGCTGGTTAGGCGGGTAACGAGCTTGCCGGTTTCCAGGCGATCCAGGTTCCCAAATGACAGAGACTGAACCTTGCCGAAAAGCGTTCCGCGCAGTTTGGCGCCGAAGCCCTGGGCCGCGAACACGGCGAAGATAGCGCACCCCATGCCGCCGGCCATCCCGATCACCGCTACCGCGACCATCAGCAGCCCAGTGTTGACGACGACCGCGACGTCCGAGCGAGCGATGCCGCTATCCACGATCCGCTGGACCAGGCGCGGTTGCAGCAGGTCCATGGCCACTTCGAGAACCATGAGCAGCGGCGCCAGAATGGCCGAGCGCCAGAAGGGTTTCAGAAAAACGGCCAGCCGGCGCGATGCCTGCATTCCCGGAAGTAACCTCTAGACGTACTCGCCAAGCGCCGCGTCGATTTGCTGGCGTGTATTCTTTAGAATATCACGAACTTTCGCCAGCGTCTTGGGATCGGCGTTGAAAATCCGCCCCTCGGCGAAGAGCGACCGGGCCAGACCCGCCAGCTCCTCGCGGAGTTGCCGGCGCTCTTCTCCGGGGCTCGTGCCTTCGGCGAACCGCGCCCATGCCGCCGTGACTTCAGCTTCGTGCTCGCCGACGTACGTTCGACCAGGATCGGTGAGTTCGTAGACCTTGCGGCCATCCGCTTCGCGACCGCGGATTTGACCAAGATCCTCGAGCATTTGCAGGGTCGGATACACCGTCCCGGCGCTCGGCGTGTAGGCGCCCTTGCTGCGCTCTTCGATCGAGCGCATAATTTCGTAGCCGTGCTTCGGGCCGGCTTGCAGAACGCTCAAAATCAGATACTTAACGTCGCCGCGATCGACCCGCGGGCCGCCCCGGCCGCCGAATCCGAAGCGTCCGAAATCCCGCCAGCCCTCAAAGCCGCCCCGGCCCGGGCCGTGGTGGGCAAAGGGTCCGGGTTCGCCGTGCCGGCCGCCGTGGGCAAAGAAAAATGGTCGCATAACTAACCTCCGTCACGGCGCCGCGTCAGGTCGCCGCCGTGTTATCAATGTGTCGCCATATCGCGATATATCGCGATATGGCTTGATCACATCATACACCTTCGCGCCGGCGCGTCAAGATATTTCCGCAGGACGGGTATCCCATGATTGTGGTTCCGAGTGATTTTGCCGCGGGCATCGGCGTTGCCGGGGGCGACGCCGGTCGGACCTGGCTCGATCGGTTGCCCGGACTCGTCGAATCCCTCTGCGAGCGCTGGAGCCTGACGGTTGACGGCGAACCGCTGCACGGCGCTCTCGGATTGGTCGTACCGGTGACCCGTGACGGCGAGGGCTACGTTCTCAAGGTATCGTGGATCGACGAGAGCACCGCGCACGAAAGTCTCGCGCTGGCTGCCTGGGATGGTCAAGGCGCGGTGCGACTGCTGGGCGCCGACCCGACTAACCGGGCGATGCTCTTGGAGCGCCTGGACAGCCGGCGTTCCCTGAGCGCGGTCGAGATTGGCGAAGCCGTAGCGATCGCCGGGCGCCTCTTCCGCCGACTGGTCGTGCCGGCGCCAGCGGGTTTGCCTCGCCTGAGCGACGTAGCCACGCGTCTCGCTGAGACGTTGACCGCGCGCTGGGAAGCCGTCGGGCGACCGATGCCACGTTCGCTCTTGGACGCCGCCCGGGACCTGGCGGTTCAGCTCGGACCGGCCGCCGGTTCGTTCCTGGTGAACTACGACCTCCACTACGACAATGTGTTGGTCGGAGAGCGGGAGCCGTGGCTTGCCATCGATCCGAAAGTCGTCGAGGGCGATCCGGAGTTTGGCATTGCCCAGCTCGTCTGGACTCGGCTGGAAGACCTGGAGCGGGCGGGCGGATTGAGTCGCCACTTTGCCCGGCTGGTCGAGGAGGCCGCGCTCGACCCGTACCGGGCCCGGGCCTGGAGCCTGGTCCGTTGTGTCGACTACTGGCTCTGGGCGCTCGGCGCCGGCTTGACGTCTGACCCGGCCCGCTGCGCCAGGATTGTCAACTGGCTAACGTCCTGACTACTCCTCCTCCTCCAAAGCCACGTCGGTGCCGCGATAACCGAAGCGCGCTTACCGACCGTCTCCTGCTACAATCGTCCTACCTGAGCCTGGTCGATTGAGTGAGGTGCAGTCATGGGAGTCTTGCGAACCGAAATCCGACATCGCGCGCAATTCGCCGACGGACGGTCTTTTGGCGCCGCCGGTCCCTACGAGCGGGTTGACGGTGTCTTTCACCTGGCGGTAGATCCGGATCAGCCGGCGAACCAACGAATCGTCGACCTCGACCGGGCCGAGCGCGGTGGCGACGGCCGGGTGCATTTCCAGGCGGACTTCTCGTTGCTCCAACCGCGAGACGCCGAACGCGGTAACGGCCACCTGTTTTTTCACGTCGTCAATCGCGGCCGCAATGGTGTCGTTCCGTTCAGCATCGCGCCACCACCAGCGGTGATCGACGAGCGGACGGATCCCGGCGATGGCCTCTTGCTCAACCGCGGTTGGACGATTCTCTCCGGCGGCTGGCAGTGGGACGTTGTTCGGCGACCTGGCTACCTTGGCCTGGAAGCGCCCGAGGCGCTTGGCGACGACGGCAGGCCAATTCCGGGAACCGTCGTCGTGCAGTTTCAACCATCGGAACCCTACCGCTTTCAGGCACTGGCCCACTGGCCGCTGAACCCCCCGCCGGGAAATCCGGATTTCCAGCACCGCCCTTACCCGGCCGCGGACCGCGACGACCCGAACGCCGTGCTGACCGTGCGAGATTGGAGTCATGGGCCATCGACCGTGGTGCCGCGGTCCCGTTGGCGGTTTGCCCGGGAGGTGGCCGGTGAGCCGGTGCCGGACGATTCCTTTGTGTGGCTCGGCGACGGCTTCGAGGCCGGCAAGATCTACGAAGTGCGATATCGAACCCGAATCTGTCCAGTTGTCGGAAGCGGCTTGCTGGCGGTGCGGGACGCAATCTCTTACCTGCGGTACGCCCCACTGGGCGCCGGCAATCCCGCGACGGCCCGACTCAGCCACGTGGTCGGGTTTGGCGCGTCCCAATGCGGACGCTTCCTCCGCGACTTCGTGTATGAAGGGCTGAATCTCGACGAAAGCGGACGTCTGGTTTTCGACGGCCTCTTTATTCACGTCGCGGGCGCTCGGCGTGGTGAGTTCAACCATCGCTATGCTCAGCCGTCGGTGCAGCATAACCTTGGCTTTGGCCACCGCATGCCGTTCGCCGACGATGTACTGACGGACCCGCTTACCGGTGAAGCCGACGGGCTACTGCGGCGCCAGCGCCAACTGGGTGGCGTACCGCGGATCTTCCACGTCAATACGTCATCGGAGTATTGGCGGAGCGATTGCTCGCTGATTCACACCGACATCGCCGGGTCGCGCGACCTTCCTCAATCGGAGGAGTCGCGGATCTATTTGCTCGCCGACACCCAGCACGGCCCGGGCAACGTGCCGCTCAGCACGCAGACTCCCTCGGGGGCTCGAACCGCGAATCCGCTCAATACGATCAATCAGACGCCGTTGATGCGCGCGTTGTTGATTGCCCTGGAGCGCTGGGTAGCCGATGGCGAGGAGCCCCCGCCGAGCCAGCGCCCGCGTCTCGCCGACCGGAGCGCGGTTTCCCGGGTTGGCGTGCTGGAACGGTTCGCGCGAATCCCCGGCGTGGCTCTCCTGGCGCCGGATCTCCTGCCGACCTTGCGTCGGGTCGACCTCGGACCGGACGCCGAGCGTGGCGTTGGCGAATTTCCCGCCCGGGCCGGCGAACCCTATCCGAGCTATGTTTCGGCGATCGACTCGGACTTCAACGAGATCGCGGGAATCCGGATGCCCGGGGTGTCGGTTCCCCTGGGCAGCCACACCGGCTGGAACCCGCGGGACCCGTCGACCGGAGGCGCGGGACAACTGCTCGACATGCAGGGGTCGACGCTGCCGTTCTGCCGCACCCGCGAGGAAAGAGAGCAACTGGGCGACCCGCGGCCGTCAATCGCCGAGCGCTATCGAAATCGGGACGATTACCTGTCGCGGATTCGCGCCGCTTCGGAACAATTGGTGAGTCGGCGATACTTGCTTTCCGAGGACGTGGAGTTGATTCAGACGCTCGCCAGCGCGCGCTACGACGCCTTTGCTTTGTGATTTGGCGCTCGTCGTGGCCGCGAGTCTGCCGTTACAGACGACGGGCCGCGGGCGAGGCAGCTGAATCGGCCCGTGCGAAATCCTTGACGCCTCCCCTGCCAACGGTACAATGGAGCGAGAACGGCGACGACATATCGCGATATGTCGTCGCCGGCCCGCGTCGGATCGTGGGAAGGAGCAGCCGATTTGATGATGCATTCTGGCGGTCACGGCTACTGGCGGATGGGCCGCGATGAGGATTCTCCGCAACCGTCGATCACCCGGGACCTCCTCAAGCGAGTTTGGGGCTACGCCTGGCCCTATCGCCACCGTGTCCTGGTGATGCTGGGGATTATCTTTGCCAGCACCGCCCTGGGGGCGATACCCCCCCTGATTATGCGATCACTCATCGACAACGCCCTACCAAATCACAACGCTGGCTTGCTGAACGAACTCGCCGTGGCGATGATCGCCGTACCGGTCGCGAACGGTCTGGTAGGGGTGGGCCAGCGCTATCTCTCGTCGACGATTGGCGAAGGGATTGTCTACGACCTGCGCTGCGCTCTTTACACGCACATGCAGCGGATGTCCTTGCGTTTTTACACCTCGACCAAGACCGGTGAACTGATGTCTCGGCTGAACAACGACGTTGTCGGAGCCCAGCAGGCCGTGACGTCAACCGCGACCAGCATCGTGTCGAACTTGCTGACTCTGGTCACGACGCTAGCGATTATGCTGGCGCTGGAATGGCGGCTCACTTTGCTGGCCATCGTGATTCTTCCGCTCTTCCTGTTGCCTTCCAAGCGGGTGGCCCGCGTGCTCCGCGAACTCGCTCGCGAGCAACTGGATCGTAACGCGCGGATGAACGCGCTGATGAATGAAACGTTGAACGTAAGCGGCGCGCTGCTCGTCAAGTTGTTTGGGCGGGCGCCCCTGGAGAATCAACGCTTCGGCCAGCGAGCGGGAGCGGTGCGGGACCTGGGTATCCGAACGGCCCTGATTGGCCGGTGGTTTTTCCTCGGCCTGAGCCTGAGTAGCGCCATTGGGACGGCGCTGGTGTTCTGGGTCGGTGGGCACCTCGTGCTGTCCGGAGCTTTTACCGTTGGAACGATCGTGGCTTTCGCCGCGTATCTTGGCCAACTGTACGGACCGATTTCCCAACTGACGAACGCGCGGGTCGACTTCGCGACGTCGATGGTCAGCTTCGAGCGGGTGTTCGAGGTTCTGGACTTGCCGGTCGAAATCGCCGAGCGCCCGAACGCGCTGCGCTTGGATGAGGTGGCCGGCCGGGTGACGTTCGAGCGGGTGTGGTTCAGCTACCGACACGCCGAGGAGAATGTGGCGACCCTACGACCACTCGAGCGGCGCTCCCAGCGGGGAAGCGACCGACCCCTCTCCGAGGGCGACGAGTTGCTCAAGTCGGGAATCACCGGTGGTGAGGTTGCCGAAGGAACCGCAGTAACCCCGAGGCACCAGGCCCGGACCTGGGCGCTGGAAGACGTGAGCTTCGACATCGCGCCGGGCCAATTGACCGCGCTGGTCGGCCCGAGCGGCGCGGGAAAGACGAGCCTGACCTATCTCCTTCCCCGACTCTATGATCCAACCCGCGGGCGCATCCTGATCGACGGCAACGATTTGCGCGACGTTTCTCTGCAGTCGCTGGGCGAGCGAATCGGGATGGTAACCCAGGAGACCTATCTCTTCCACGACACGATCGAGGCGAACCTGTTGTACGCCCGGCCCGGCGCGAGCCGAGCCGAGATCGCCGCGGCCTGCGAGGCGGCGAACATCCACGATTTCGTCATGGGGTTGCCGGACGGCTACGACACCGTCGTCGGCGAGCGGGGCTATCGCCTTTCCGGGGGTGAGAAGCAGCGGATTGCGATCGCCCGGGTGATCTTGAAGGATCCGAAGATTCTGGTGCTCGATGAGGCCACGTCGCACCTCGATTCGCAGTCCGAGGCGTTGATCCAGGCGGCGCTGGAGCGGGTCATGCGGGGACGAACCAGTTTGGTGATCGCCCATCGCCTCAGCACGATCCTCGCGGCGGATCTGATCCTGGTTCTCGACCGCGGCCGGGTCGTCGAGCAAGGAAGTCACGCCGAACTCCTCGCCGGTGGTGGTTTGTACGCCAACCTGTACCAGACCCAATTCCGGATGCCCGCGGCGGTGGGGATGGAAGTAAGGGTGTAGCGAGGAGACAGGAGTCCCCGGGTCTTGCTTCCGTGGAGCGCGGTTGATAGCATACCGAGGACCGTCGACGGCACGATGGGTAAAGTCGTCGCGGCCCCTACCTGCCGCGCTAGAGCGGTCAAGCGACGAGGAGTAGTTACGCATGGCTGTTCACGACGAATTGGCGGTACTTGGCGGCCCCAAGGCAGTTCAGATCCCCTTCCCGAAGTGGCCCCGCCGAACCCAGGCCGACGCCGAGGTGCTCCTTGAGGCCTTTTGGGAGACCGGGCGCGAGGCGATCGAGGTCGGCGGTAACATCGGTGCCTTCGAGCGCGCGTTTGCCGCGTATCAGGGACGTACGTACGCGCTGGGCTTAAACAGTGGAACCGCCGCGCTTCACCTCGCGGTCATGGGGTGTGGTGTTGGTCCGGGGGACGAGGTCATCGTTTCCCCGTATACCTGGGGCGCCACGGTTGGCTGTATCATCCACGCTAATGGTATTCCGATCTTCGCCGACATCGAGCCGAATTCGCTAAACATGGATCCCGTTTCGGTTGCCCGCAAGATTACTCCCCGAACCAAGGCGATTATGGTCGTCCACATCTACGGCCAGCCCGCGGACATGGATCCGATCCTCGAAATCGCCCGGGCGCACAATTTGAAGGTCATCGAGGACTGTTCACAGGCGCACGGGGCCACCTACAAGGGCCGAAAGGTCGGGAGCATCGGCGACGTTGGCTGCTTCAGTTGCCAGGCGTCGAAGCACCTTCCGGTCATCGAAGGTGGCATTATGGTGACCGACTCGGAAGAGATTTACCACCGGGCAATGATGGGCGCGACGCATCCGGAGCGACAGCGCGTGGAGATGGCCGGTAAACCGCTGGAGCGCTACGTCGATTCGATCGGCTACAACTTCCGCATGCATCCCTACGCGGCGGCGCTCGGGGTTGCTCGCATCGGCCAGCTCGACGCGGATAACGCGGCACGGCGGGCAAAGGTCGGTCGGCTGATCGCGGCGTTGCGCGACGTCCCCGGTATCGAACCCGTCTTTCCAACCGTCGAGGACGGACAGTCGTATCACATGATTCCCTTCCGATTTCGGGGCGATCAACTCGACGGTGTCACCCGAGAGGAGTATCGGTCGGCGATTCAGGCGGAAGGCGTGGCGCTGAACAGTTACGTGCGACTGCCGATCCATTTGCGCCCGCGATTTCAGGAGTTCGCCTTCTACGGCAAGGGCTATCCCTGGAAGATTCCGGACGCCGATCCGAACCTGGTCTACCGCGAAGGAGACTGCCCGGTGGCGGAGAAGTTCTGCGCGGAATCCGAACTGACGCTCTACACTACGCCCTTGTGCGGAGCCAGCGACGAATTGATTGACCAAATGGCAGCCGCCTTCACCAAGGTTGGCGACCGCTATCGCCGAGTACTGGTCGCGACCTGATACCCTTTGGTCATCGCCGCGACAAACCGGAGACGCCGCGTGGAGGAGACGTTCGCGCGGCGTCTCCTCTGACATCTCCGGGCGCCCTGAGCCAGGGCGCCGAAACGTTTAAGCCGCTTGAGGGCGGGACTGCTCGGGGATTGGCAGTGTAAACGAGAACGTGGTGGTCTGGCCGGGGATGCTCGCCGCGGAAATTCTACCGCCGTGCGCTTCCACTAATCCGCGGGTCAGGTAGAGCCCCAGACCGATGCCGCCGATATTCCGCTGTCGCGCGGCGCGGGTTCGGTAGAATCTTGTAAACAGCCGGGGAATCTCCTCGGCGGTTATCCCCTCGCCGTAATTGGTCACCGCGACGCCTACCGCGTTTCCCTGACGTTCAATTTGGACGATAATCGGCGAGTTCGGACTCGCGTACTTAGCCGCGTTTGAAAGCAAGTTACCAAGCATCTGTTCGACCCGAGCCGGGTCCGCCTCGATCGTCGGGATGCTGCCATTGATGTCCAGCCGCACCGGATGCGTTGCCGTGAGCCCGGCCATGCGCTCCACGATGGCACGCGTCAATTCCGGTAGATCCACCGGTTGCTTCACGAGAATCAAGCGGCGGGCCTCGATTCGGGAAACGTCGAGCAGATCTGAAATCATCCGGTTCAAATTGCTCGCGGCGACCTGAATGTGCTCGATCGAGTCAATGAACTCCTTGGGATAACTTTGACCGCGAAGTAACCGATCGAGGCGTTGGGCGTAGCCCAAAACGATCGTGGTGGGCTGGCGCAAGTCGTGCGCGATGACCGCGATCCATTCCTCCCGCTGCTGCTCGACTTCTCGGAGATGAGAGTTTGTGTACTCGAGTTCCCGCGTTCGAGCGGCCAACTCGCCACGCTGCCACGCCAGCAACGCCGCGAACGCGGTCACCGCGATGAGGACGATAGTTCGCAATAGCCAGGACTCAAATGGTTCGTGACGCACGAGGAACGAGTTCAGGGTGTCCACGACGATACTCGAGGCGCCAATGGCGATGACAATCCGCGTTGACGTTCGTAGCGCGCCAATCAAAATCGGAATGGTGTAGAGAAGGGTCACGTTCTGGTGCGGAAAGACGAACGCGTCGAAGAGGGTGATCGCGACGAGGGACAACGCGACCATGGCGACGGTAAGAGCGTCCTCGTGGATTGCGTCGAAGCGTCCACCCCGGTTCATCGACCCTCCACACCAGGCAACTGGCCGAGCACAAAACTTGCACTCGTCGTGCCACTATAGACAGTGAGAGATAGTGAGTCGGTCATCCGTCGGAGGAGAAAGCATTGTCGGTCTCCGACGACCCGGACGCGGAGGGCCGTGGCGCGCGCCGATCACGGCGGGCCTGGCTGCGTCAATTCGGCAGCGTCTTCGTCGCGTTCGGTTGTGCCGCGGTAGCCGCCGGGTGCTCCACGCCGCGGCTTGTCGCGCCCAGTCGCGCTTCGCTGTCGTCAGTGGCTGGCGGTTCCGTGGTGGCGGCAGCGGCCGTCCAGCCGACCGCGAAACCAGTCACGACGTTGTCCTTCTGGACCGAGTGGTCCGGCGCGACACGCCAGGTGTGGAGCGCCCTCATGGCAGACTTCCACCGTGGGTTTCCGTCAATCCAGATTGAGTCGAATTATTACTCTCTCTCGGATCTGTCCCGGAACACACTTCTCGCCGCGGCGAGCGGCACTTTACCGGACCTTTGGCTTAACGCGGCCATAGTCAGTCCGGATCTGATTACGGATGGCGTCGTTGCCGCGCTCGACAGCCTGGGTCCGGTTCCAGTCGATTTTTACCCGGCCGCGAATTCAGCGACCATGCAATTTGGCAAACGGTGGGCCGTCCCGAACAACGGGGGAGTCGCGGTACTCTGGTACAACACCGACCTCTTTCGGTCGGCAGGTCTCGATCCTGCCCGTCCCCCGGAGACATGGGATGATCTTGTACGCTATGGCAAGGAAATGACCCGCTCCGGACAAGGAACCTGGGGCCTGGTGGTTCCGAATCGACACTATCCCTGGACCGCGGAGTGCTGGTACGGATTCTTGCTGCAAGCCGGTGGCGACCTCTACAGCCCGGACCAGCAGAAGATCACCTTCAATAGTCCCGCCGGAGTGGCAGCCTTGACGCTCTGGGCGGACCTTTACCAGACCGTCAAAACGGCTCCGTTGGAAGTATTTGATGCCGATAGTCTCCGGAGCACCTACGGCACCGGTACGATTGGCATGTTTCCCACCTATTCGGTCGAGATGGCGCACATCCAGAGCTTTCCGGTGCAATCGCGGAATGCTCCGTTTCCCAAGATGCTTCGCCGCGGAACGCACTTTGCCGGGAACTATACGACAATCTCGGCAAAGAGCCTTCACAAATTCGAGGCCTACACCTGGTGCTCCTGGTGGTGGCAGCCGGAGGTGAACGCCATCTGGTGCGCCCGAACGGGAGGCCTTCCCGCCCGCGTTTCGGCGACCGCGCACCCGATCTATCAGGAGTTTATCGCGAGCCAACCACTTGTCCGTGCATCGCTGGATAGTCTGCCCTTCGCGCGTGCGTTGCCGAGGGTGCCCGGCATCTCGGACGTTCTCCAGCGCCTGTCCGAGGCAATCTGCGACGCGTGCTTCGGGTACAAATCTCCGAAAGAGGCGCTTGACTCGGCGATGCCGGCGATGAACACGAAGATAGCAAGCGACCGCTTTGTTCGACAATCAGAATACGCATGATCCGCATCCCGCGCCTGGGTCTGCGGGCAAAGCTGATCGCGGCGTTTATACTCGTACTATTGCCGGTCCTGGGCCTGTTGCTGGCTGGGTTGCAGGCAAATCAAAATCGGCGCGAGCAAGGTATCCTGACCAGTCAACTGCAGACGGCGAACGCCATTGGCAATCAAGTGGATCAGAGTTTCGACGACGCGGCGACGTTCGGCCGGGTCGTGGCCGAAGATCCTCTGATGCAGACCATGAACCCCAGCGTTCTCGATCCGTATCTCCAGACCCTGGTTCGGCGGACCGGCAGCTTTAGCAACATCAGTGTGTATGACCGCAATGGGGTCAACCAGGGGTGGGGTGACCCGACCCAACCAGCAACGCCTCGCCTAACGGTCGACGACATGCCGTACTATCGCCCGTATTTCGAGCAGACGCTGGCGACGAACCGCTATACCGTCTCCGAAGTCATGTTGCTGCCGCGCCCGACCGCCGTGGGGTTCATCATCAGTGTTCCGATTCGCGATCGCCAGGGGAGTCCGATTGGCGTCGTGGCGCTGACCGAACGCGCGGATTTGCTCGCCGCTCACTACGCTGGCCTGACCTTGCTACCGGGCGAGACCATTTTGCTCACCGACCCCACCGGCCGGCTTGCGTTTACGACGGCGGAGCCAGACTTACCCTACGATCAATCCGACGACTATGCCACTCTGGCCCCGGTGCAGCAGGCTATCGGTGGCCAGCCGGCCCAGACCACAAATTTTGTCGATCCCCTCCAGGGAGATCAGCGTATCGGCAGCTTTGTGCCCACGAAGAAGTACCACTGGATCGTTGGGGTCACCTTGCCCAGCGACACCGCCCTGGCAGACGTGCGGCGGAGTTCGGTCGCGCAATTTGTCGGGTTCGGGGTCATCGTTCTCTTGAGTATTGGTCTCGGGGTTGTCCTCGCCCGGTGGTTATTGGCGCCGGTTCGACAGTTGGAAGCAGCAGCTCACGCGCTTGGTCGAGGCGACTTGACCTACCGAGTGCGCATCCGGACGGGCGATGAGCTGCAGGCTTTGGGCGAATCGTTTAATCAGATGGCTTCCCAGTTGGAAACCCAGCGCGACGAAGTGATGACCTTACTCCAACGCGAAGAAGCAATTGCTCGGATCGCCCAGGCGCTCGTCCGCGAGGTTGAGCTAGCCAACGTGGTGGACGTTGTCATCCATCAGAGTATCGCCGTTCTGCACGTCGACGCGGCGGCCGTGTGGCTTGCCGATGCGACCAATCAACGCCTAACCTTGCTCGCGCAGCACAACTTTTCGCCGGCCACGATCGCGGAATTCAAACACGTCCCGTACGACTCGTCCGTCGCGATGGCGGTCGCCGCGCGAACGGAAACGCCACAAATCGAGGAGAACCTCGCGGACAATAACTCATCGCCGGAGGTGCGGCTGGTCTACCGGCGCGAGAAATTGCGAAGCCTCCTGGCGCTGCCCTTGTGCGCTCGCGGCCGACTTGTCGGCGTGGTCCTCTACGCAACGCGATCGCCCCACCGCTTTACCGAGCGTGAACTCGAGTTCAACTCCACCGTCGCCGGTTTGTTCGCGGTGGCGATCGAGAACGCGCGTCTCTACGAGCAGGTCCAGCAGGCTCTTCGACTACGAGAAGACTTCATCGCGGCCGCCGCTCACGAGTTGCGGACCCCGATCACGGTGATTCGTGGGAGGTCCGAGCTTACGCTACGGAAGGACGCCCGCGAGGAGCCTGCCCGATCAACCCTCGAAACGGTCGTCAAGCAGACCGACCGAATCGCGCGTTTGGCTGACGACCTCCTAACGGTCGTGCGGCTTCGACCGGGCTTCACGGCGTTACATCGCGAGCGTCTTGACCTGAGTAGCCTCGTCCGCGAGGTTGTCGCCCGGATGGCCCGGGAGGAACCGAGCTATCACTTTATCGTCGATGTCCGTGAGCCGCTGGAGGTCGATGCGGATCGGCGCTTGATCGGCGAAGCGTTCGGAGACCTTTTGGAAAACGCCGTCCGCTACTCGTCAAATCATGGCAACATTGAGGTCCGCGTGCACCGGGAGGCCGGCGCGGCGGTCGTGACGATCACTGACCACGGCGTCGGAATCCTTGGCGAGCGCCAACCGTTCGTATTTGAGCCCTTCTACGAGCCGGTTCCTTCTGGCGAGCCCGGCTACATCGGTCTGATTAGTCTGGGCTTATATCTCAGCAAACAGATCATCCAGGCGAATGGCGGGACAATCGAGGTGCGCAGCGCGCCCGGTCAGGGCTCTACCTTTTGGTTTACGCTTCCCCTGGCTAAGCCTGCCCCTGCCGAGGCGGCGCGCGCTCCTGGTGAGTAGACATTGCCCGTTGGCGAATGTCGAGCGATAATAAGCACGCAGTTTTAGGTCGGGCCAGGCCGCGTCGCCGATTGCCGCTTGAGCCCGGGAAGAAGGAACCGTGCGCGAAAACCGACTCCGGAACCTGTTGCGGGAGGGCAAGCCGAGCCTCGGCACCCGATTACAGAGCACCTGGCCGACGGTGACCGAACTCGTTGGTCGAAGTCAGAAGTTCGACTACATCGAGTTTCTGGCCGAATACGCCCCTTACGACCTGTACGCCCTGGACAACCTGGGGCGAGCGATCGAATTGTTCCCGAACTTCACCGGGCTAATCAAGATGGAACGTTCGGCCCAGCAGCATCTCGCGATTCGGGCGATGGCGGCGGGTATTCAAAACCTGCTGTTCACCGATGTTCGAACCGCCGAGGATGCCCGGGAGTGCGTCAAGATCGTTCGACCCGAAACCCCGGACGGTGGGGGCACCCACGGTATGGCGGGTGGTCGCGCGGCGACCGGCGGTCCAACCGCGCTGGTTCAGGAGTATGCCGACGCGGTGATCGTCCTGATGGTTGAGAAGAAGGAAGCGGTCGAAAATCTGGAAGCAATCCTCGCGGTGCCGGGCATCGACATGGTACAGTTTGGCCCTTCGGACTACTCCATGAGTATCGGGCAAGCCGGGCAGCGAAACAGCGCGCAGGTCGTCGAAGCGCGGGAGTATACGATCAAGACCGCGCTCCGAATGGGGGTGCAACCGCGTGCCGAGCTGACCGAAGCGAACGAGGCCGACTATTACTTAAAGCTCGGCGTCAAGCACTTCTGCATGGCAGCGGACACGACCGTTCTGTCCAAGTACTACGCGGAGCAGGGCGCGGCGATGCGCGAGCTCATCGGTAACGGCTAGTACCTGGTTCGAGAGTCCGTGACGAGCCGGAGGGGCGGAGACGGGATGCGGTGTTCCGTCTCCGCCGTCATCATGTAAGAGCCCCTCAAACGCCGCGATCGAAGTCGCGATCCCCAATTCTGATCTCTGATTCGGAGGCACGCTTGGCTGCTGAATCGTTGAGCGCCAACCAGATCTACGAAATCTTGACCCAAAGTGCCGCGACTGACCGGGAGTCAATCGGCGATGCGCTGCGCGCGAACCTCGGCGACGACGCGCTGCGGAACGGCATAGCGCCGCTCGTCGACGAACTGACGGTTGTTTGGGCGATCGCGGCGCCAAACCTGTCGCGCCCCCCACGCGTCGTTTCCGAGGTCGGTTTGAGCTACCAGCAGCTGCTGGAGCGGCTCGGCGCGAGTGACCTCTACGCTCTGGCGGCGACCTTTCCCGAGGGGACGGCGATGCGCTGGCACTACGACGTCGAAGGCGAAAAACGCGGCGGGGGCGCGCTCGAAGTTTTTCGGACCCCTCCGGACGGTCGCGAACAGTCGGACGTTCCGAAGGGAGCGGTGATTCCGCAGCCGCGCTGGCGTAGCGACGTCTTCCCCGGAACCATTCGCGATTGGTCGATCTACGTACCGGCGCAGTACCGGCCGGACCAGCCGGCGGCGGTGATGGTTTTTCAGGACGGCGTGCGGACCTATCAGGCGCTCGTTCCTACCGTGTTTGACAACCTCATCGCACGCGGAGACATGCCGGTCACGCTTGGCATCTTTATCGATCCCGGCACCTTCGCCGATACGACGGTGTCAAACCGCAGCTTTGAGTACGATACGCTGTCCGATCAGTACACGCGATTCCTGCTGGAGGAGATCCTTCCCGAGGTAGAAAAGACCTATCGACTTCGGGGGGACGCGGCTGGACGGGCGATTTGCGGTATCAGCAGCGGTGGTATCTGCGCGTTTACGGTTGCCTGGCAGCGACCAGAGCAGTTCAGTAAAGTTCTCTCCTGGGTTGGAAGTTTCACTAACATCGCGAGTGGCCGACCCTCCGCGAGGGAGGTCACAACTATCCGTCCCTGATCCGTCGAGTGCCCAAGAAGCCGATCCGCGTGTTCTTACAGGGGGGTGAGAACGACCTTGACAACGCGGCCGGCTGCTGGCCGCTGGCGAATCAGGAAATGGCCCGAGCCCTGAAGTTCGCCGGTTACGATTATCAGTTTGACTTTGGCAACGGTTTCCACAGCACCCGCCACGGCCTGGCAATTTTGCCGGACTCGCTACGCTGGCTCTGGCGGGAGTAGAGCGCAGAGCGCGGAATCGAGGAGTCAGAATCCAGACGCCAGAAGGCGGACCTCCGTCCTTCCCGAGACCATTCAGGCGGCGCGGAGTCTGCTTTTCTTCTGGATTCTGGCTCCTGGATTCTGGTTTACGTTCCCGCTTTGCCAACCAGACGCGGCGGTTGTTGAGTGCCGAAGCCGACGTTCATTGTCTGCTCGATGGAAACCTCGCTGCCGTCGAAGTGGCACGTCAGAGTCCGACGGAACGGCGTCTCGTACCAGCAGATCTCGGCGACGTAGGTCTCGTCGTCTTTCCATGCGCCGCTGGCGGCAACTTTTGCCACGCTGGCTTCGGTTCCCAGGGCTCGCGGTGATCCCAGGGTGGTGACCTGGCCGCGCACCCAATGAGCGGATCCGCAGGTAATTTGCTCCTCGCCGCGATCATTTTTGATGGTTAGGATGCCACCATCCGCGGCGAAGTCAAATCTGACCGATTCGACGCCGTCCAGATTGTCTTGCAGTTGATATTCACGTCCGGAGAGCGCGGTCGCGCGCGGCGAGCTGAGCCGTCCGCTTGCCAGAGGTAGCCGGAGCCCGGCGAGACGATTTGAAAGCTCAGCCGTTGTGGCCGTCGCGTCGGGGAGTTGGTCCGGACCGAGCGCCGGCAGCAGGTGCTCCCAGACCAGGTCAAGAACTGCCTGCATGTTGCCGACGCCGCTGGTGATCGCCAGAACGGTGTCTTGCTCCGGCAAGACGACGCAGAACTGACCGAACGCGCCGTCCCCTCGGTAGGCGCCGTGGCGACAGCGCCAGAACTGATACCCGTAGCCCTGCTCCCAGTCCGGGTTAGCGTTCGGAGCGTTCGGCACCTGGCGCGAAGTTGCCGCGGCAACCCAGGACTCCGGAATGAGTTGTTTGCCCTGCCAGACTCCGCGCTGGAGATAAAGTTGGCCAAATCGGGCGATGTCCAATGTTGTGATGCTGAGTCCCCAGCCCCCGGTGTTGATGCCTTCCGGGGAGGATTCCCAGGTAGGATTCTGGATTCCCAGTGGCTCGAAGATGCGCGGCTGGAGGTAGTCTACCAGACGCTGTCCGGTCAGGCGCTGCACGATGGCCGAAAGCATGTAGGTCGCCATCGAATTGTAGAGAAAGTGGGTACCGGGTTGATGTTCGACCGGGTGGCCCAGGAATACACTCATCCAACTGGCCGCCGCTTCCCCGAACGGGCGCGGCGGCTCGGTGTTGTGTCCGGTCGTCATGGTAAGCAGGTCACGAACGCGCATCGCCTTCAGGTTGTTGCTAGGGTTAGGGTCAGCGGGAGCCTTGTCGGCGAACAGGTCGAGCACGAGATCGTCGACGGTCAATCGGCGTTCGGAGACGAGCAGGCCAATCGCCGTCGAGGTGAAACTCTTACTGAGCGAAAACAGCATGTGCGGATTGCTCGGCCCGTAAGGCTCCCAGTAACCCTCGGCGATAACCGCGCCGTGGCGGAGCACAATCAGGCTGTTCAGGTCACGAATGTTTCGCTCGACGGCGCCGAGAAAGGCCAGGATGGCTTTCGAAGGAACACCCTGGATCTCGGGAGAAGTGCGCGGAAAAGTGGCGACTTCGGGCATGAAGATCCTCCTCGTCAATTTTGCTCCGCGAGCGCTTGCTGAGGTGATTTTGCCACACCGTGGGTTCCTGCGCTACATCGACCGGATGAAAGGCACCGGCGATTGACGAAGAGAGGCCGGAGCCAGTCCGCTATAATCAGGTCCGTCAAGACGAGCGAGCCGATTCTCGGGCTGGGATTCTGCAGGCGTCTGGAGACCGGGCGTGAGGATAGCGGTCGCGGGAGTCGTCCAAGAGGCGTTGTTGTTCTCTCCCCTGAAGTCAACTGCGACGGACTTTCGGGAACTTCGCGGGTCAAATCTTTTGGCCCACCTTGACGTCGTCGACGCGTTCCGCGAACTAAACTTCGAGCCTGTCCCATTCTGCTTGCCACCCACCTGGCACCATCCGGGATTGTCGACGAGGCGGCCTATCTCGGCTGGCGGGACGAAATCGTCAAGGGAATTCGGGATGCCGGCCCCCTCGACGGAATCTGCCTGGTGCTCCACGGAGCGATGACAGTCGAGAATATCTGGAACGCGGAAACTGATCTCGTTCGGGAGATCCGCGCCGCGGTGGGCTACGACGTTCCGATTGTCGGGCGCCTGGATCCGCACGTGAACATCACCGAGGAGTTTGCAAACAAGACTGACAGTTGGGCGGTTTACCGCACCGCGCCCCACCGAGACACCCGAGAGACCCTCATTCGGGCCCTGGAGATTCTCGCCCGGCGGATTCCCCTCCTGCTTCCAGGCGAGCGCGCAACGACGGATGTCGAACCGATGAAGTCGCTCCTTCGGCTGGCCGGCCAGGTTGAAACCACACCGGGAATTTTGAACGCCGAGGTGATCATCGGCTTCGGCTGGTCCGACACGCCGCACAGCGGAGCGGGCATTGTCGTCGTCGCCGAAGACGACACCAGCCTGCCGCTCGCCCGGCAGGAGGCTCGACGGCTAGCGCAGGTGATGTGGGATCGTCGGGGCGAGTTTACTTTCGATCAGGAAGTCGCGGCCACTGTCGACGAAGCGATCGACCGAGCGCAAGTCGCGCCCGAGGCGTGCGTTATCCTGAACGATTCAGGCGACAACGTCACCGCCGGCGCGCCCGGGGATTCCACCCGATGGATCCTTCGACGCGGCCACCGCAACGCTTCGGGTCGACGGAGTACGGATTCTGGTCACCAGTCGGCGTACCTCGTTCCCCACGCTGAATGACATCCGCAAAGGTGGTAACGAACCACTTGAGCACGAGATCGTCGTGGTCAAACTGGGCTATCTTCTTCCCCACCTCCGCGACGCCGCGCCTCGGGAGATCCTTGCCCTTAGCCCGGGCTATAGCGACCTGGACCGGCGGCGCCTGCCTTACAAGTGCGTCAACCGCCCGATCGAGCCCCTGGACGAAGATTTCCCGTGGCATCCGGTCGTGACCAGCGGGGCAGGGTACGGCGAAGACCCCTCAGGCGGAGACTTGGCTCGTTAGACCGAGGGCCGAAGGCCAAGGCCGTTGTAACGGTTGCGGCGAGGGTCAAAATGGGGTACAATAGGGGTGCTTGCGTCAATTACGCTCCCGCCCACGTAGCTCAGTAGGTAGAGCACATTCTTGGTAAGAATGAGGTCGTCGGTCCGATTCCGACCGTGGGCTCCCGAAAAGTGTAGATTTATAAGGGCAAATGATAAAGCCCCGGTCAATTGACCGGGACTTTTTTGTGCCCTGACGGCCTACTTGAGGGCCAATCGCGCTAGGCGCTCCCGATCAGCGACTCCAATTGCTCGGCAGCCTGTTGCTGCATCGTCGGCAGAACGTGGCTGTAGACGTCGAGCGTGACCGCGATCGTTGAATGCCCAAGACGTTCTTGGACGACCTTCGGGTGCGCTCCCTGGCTGAGCAGCAGCGTCGCCGACGTGTGGCGCAGATCGTGAAAGCGTACGCGGGGAAGTTTGGCCTTCGCGAGCAAGGGGATGAAGTGCCGGCGGACAAGGTTTCCGCGGTCCTCCGGCTTGCCGACCTCATTGGGGAAGACGAGATCGAAATCTTCCCAAACGTCGGCTCGGATGCGCTCTTCCTGTTGGTCGTGTCGGTGCTGCCGTAGCGCGGCGACGGCGAACGATGGAAGCACGATCGCGCGCCGACCTTTCGCTGTCTTCGGCTCGCTGAGCTTGAATCCGACCTTGGGCGTCCAGGTAAGCTGCTGGCGCACGCGGACGGTGGCGCGGTCAAAGTCGACGTCCGACCACTTCAAGCCGAGCAGCTCGGACTGGCGCATCCCGGTCGCGATTGCCAGAGCGATCAGCTGATCGGGTTGCGCTGCTGTTCCGTGCCATCTACGCTGTTCCTTTCTCGTTTCCTCTTCCCTCGAGGATCTTCTTTCGGGCCGCGTCGGCCTCGCGGCTGCGAGCGTCGTAAAGCGCTCGCAGGGTCTCGCTTATGGGTTCAAGGCCGGCCCATTCCATGGCGAGCTGGCACCATTCCTCGACATCGACGTCGTCGACGAGCCGGGCGGTTGCGGCCAGCCAATAGCCGACGGCAGTCGCCTGATTCGATCGGGCGTCCACCAAGTCATTGACAAGCGAGTCCAGGGCGAGCAGGGCTTGCCATGCCCCTTTCGCCTTGACGACGGAGAGTTCCGCCTCGGCGATGCGGGCGGCGCACTCGGGCGCGCGGGTGCGGTGCCAGATCTCGATAGCGATGACCTCCAAAAGCTCGTCGGCGTCCTTCGGGTGGATTTCCTCCCAAACCGGGCGGCGCGGCGTCTTGTCGCTGAGCGCAAGCGCGTTGAGAAGGTCTGTTCCATTTGCGGCAAGACCTTCGAAGGCTATCCGGGGCGCCCTGGGATACCGGTCTACTGTTCGCCGTCCTGTAAGACGGCCGCTTGGCGTCGGCGAAAGAAAGCGGTCCAGGGCCAGCAACCGGAGGGCGAACAATGACTCGGCACTGTAGCGTTACTGAGAACAGTTCTCAATACGTCTGGCCGGCCGTCTGGCAGCATCCGACCGACGGCGCGTGGCTCTGCGAGGTCCAAGCTCCCCCGGTCCGCGATCTCCGGCGATGAGTCCGAAGCTGCCGCGGGTGACGGCGACCGACTTGATACGCGCCCTTCGTCAGGATGGTTGGGGCGAGCTGCGGTAGCGCGGCTCTCACGTGATTCTGGCGCACGAAACGAAGCCGGGCCTGGTGGTCGTTCCCATGCACAAGGGGAAGACGTTGCCCACGGGGCTGGTTAGCGGTATTCTGGCCGATGCCGGCTTGACGGCCGACGATTTAAGGAGACTTCTGTGAGACGGTACACGATCCTCGTAAAGCCCGACGAGGGCGCCTACGTTGTCAGCGTCCCCACGTTACCGGGCTGCCATAGCGTCGGGGATACACTCGCCGAAGCGATCGAGAACGCGCAGGAGGCGATCGAGCTTTACCTGGACACGCTGAGGGAGCGCGGCGAGCCGATCCACGAAGAGACCGAGCACCCCCAGGCGATAATCGTCGATGTCGCGGCCTAAGTCCAGTTCAGCGACGATTAGCGCCGTTCTCCGAGGAGTGCAACCGGCGCCAACTTCGCTAACGCTCGGCTAAAACTCACAACCGGCTCAACGGCGCGTAGATGCTAGACGAGGGTATCGGGTCCAACGGCACCAATGCGCCCCGGCTCCCGTGGAACCGCACAACTGCGAATCCCCCCGAATGGCAGCACATCCCATCACCCGGTCGGTAGAGAGCATACGATAGCGCAATCGTTCCATCGCTTGTCGCCCACTCAAAGGCAATCCCCGCGCTGGGGTCCGACGTATCGGTCCCCAAAAATTGTTAATGTAGAAGAAGAACGCTCGCTGATCGTAGCCATCGGCTGAACCGGTTCGCATCGCCAGCACAACCCATAGATGCCAACTCGGCAGATGCGGTTCACACATCAACGGCGTATAGCCGCGGCTCCAGATGCTTCCCGAGCCGTGGGCCAACTCACTGGCCAGCCCAGCGTACTGGTCGCAGGGAAGAACAGCCACGATTCGATCCGTACTTGCCGGGGGCTTGCTTAGAACCGGTACCGGCTGCGTGGCGGGAGCGGTCTCGACCTTTGGCGTCGAAGTCGGTGGAACCGGCGTCGGTTGCGGGATCGCCGTAAAAGTTCTCGTCGGGGAGGGAACCAACGTTTCCGTAATCGTAGGTGTAAGAGTCGCCGACGCCGTCGAAGAAACTGTCTGAAAAGAGTCTTGGCGTGCAATGGTAAGCTTTATATTATGCAGGAAACACGACAAGCTTATCCCACGGATTTGACGGATGCGGAGTGGGCAGCGCTGGCGCCTGGACGGGACCTGGAAACGTCTCCACACCGCCCTCCGGGAGCGTTTACGCGTCAAAGCGGGACGCAATTCCCAACCGAGTGCGAGTATTCTCGACAGTCAATCGGTCAAGACACCCGGGGTCGGCGGGGTGCGTGGGTACGACGGAGCCAAGAAACTCAACGGGAGAAAGCGTCGTCTCTTGGTCGATACCCAAGGTTTGGTGCTGCGGGCCAAGGTGCATCGCGCCGATCTTCAAGACCGGGCAGCTGTTCCGCTGGTCTTGGACGGGGTTTCGGCTGATTTTCCGCGCTTGGCGCACGTGTGGGTCGACCAAGGCTACAACGGTACGGGCAAGTCCTGGATCGAGGAGAATCTGCACTGGACCGTGGAAGTCGTCCGTCATCCGCCCAAGCCGCGAGGAGTCTGGGCACCGGTAGATGCGGTGATCGACTGGGACGCCATCATCCCCAAAGGCTTTCGTGGCGTCGTGCCACGCCGCTGGGTCGTCGAACGAACTTTCGGATGGTTATCACATAGCCGACGCCGGAGTAAAGATTACGAGCGGCTCTGTGAAACCGGCGAGACCCTGATTTACGCCACCATGAGTCGACTGATGGCCCGCCGTTTGGCTCGCCGGTGACCTTTTCAGACAGTTTCTTAGCTTACTAACTCCTCTCAGCAAACACGTGCGGTCCCCGACCCGTTTTTTCTCGCCAACGCCGAACGGTGCACCGGCGCCCCCGGAAAGTCTCGTAAATGCCACTAGAATTAATGTTCTCTTAACTATACAAACGGATGTTCTAGTGTTACAGTAAGCGTGCGACCGTTCGCCTAGGCAAGCGATGCCGTGGGCTGATGCCCCGGTCGCGAAACGCGCGAAGCGGACTGGCAACATGATGGGCAAGGTACGAGTTCGAGCAGTCTGAGGAATTTTCGATGCAGTTGGTCCCGTATCTTAACTTTAATGGCCAGTGCGAGTCCGCGTTCAAGTTTTACGCGGAGGCGCTGGACGGCAAGATTACCGCGATGGCGCCGTTTGGCGACACGCCCGGCTCGTCGATGCCGGCTGAGTTAAAGAGTCGGATCATGCACGCGCGCCTGGAGGCCGGCAGCGCCGTGCTGATGGGGGCGGACACTCCGCCGGATCAACCGGTTCATCCCCAGGGAATGTCGGTCTCCCTTCATTTTGACACGCCGGCCGAGGCAGATCGCGTCTTTGGCGCCCTGGCGGACGGCGGCAACGTTACAATGCCGATCCAACAGACGTTTTTTGCCACTCGCTTCGGGATGCTGGTCGACCGATTCGCCATCCCCTGGCTGGTTGTCTGTGAGGCGGCGGCGTGAGGCTCTCCGAGACGAGCGTTGACGACTGGAGTGGACGCATGGAAAGGATCGTATAGTGAGCAGTGTTCGGTTACTCGTAGGCACGCGCAAGGGCGCGTTCATTCTGACCTCCGACGGCAAGCGCGAAAACTGGGACGTTACCGGGCCCCACTTCGCCGGGTGGGAGATCTACCACGTCAAGGGATCGCCAGTCGATCCGAATCGGCTGTACGCCTCGCAGTGTAGCGGTTGGTTTGGGCAGCTCATTCAGCGTTCCGACAATGGTGGAAAAACCTGGGAGCCGGTCGGTAACCAGTTCAGCTACGACGGCGTTCCGGGAACGCACCAGTGGTACGATGGCACCCAGCATCCCTGGGAGTTTAAGCGGGTCTGGCACCTGGAACCATCGCTAACCGACCCGGACACCGTGTACGCGGGAGCCGAAGACGCCGGACTCTTCCGCACGGTCGACGCGGGCGTGAGCTGGCACGAACTTTCCGGTTTGCGCAAGCACGGTTCGGGGCCGACCTGGGCGCCCGGGGCGGGCGGCATGGGGTTGCACACGATTCTGCTTGACCCTAGCGACCCAAATCGCATCTTTATCGCCATTTCCGCCGCCGGTGCTTTCCGAAGCGACGACGCCGGTGAAACCTGGCGGCCGATCAATCGCGGCCTCCGTTCGGCGCACATACCAGACGTGGACGCCGAGACCGGCCACTGTGTCCACCGCATCGCACTCCACCCGTCGCGTCCGGACGTGCTGTTTATGCAGAAGCACTGGGATGTGATGCGCACCGACAACGCCGGAGAATCCTGGCGGGAGATCAGCGGAAACCTGCCGACCGACTTCGGGTTCCCGATCGACGTTCACGCGCACGAACCGGACACCATCTACGTCGTTCCGATCAAGAGCGACGCCGAGCACTTTCCGCTGGACGGCAAACTCCGGGTCTATCGCAGTCGGACTGGTGGTGACGAGTGGGAGGCGCTGACGAACGGCTTGCCGCAAAGCGACTGCTACGTCAACGTACTGCGCGAGGCGATGGACGTCGACACGCTCGATTCGTGCGGGGTGTACTTCGGGACGACTGGCGGCCAGGTCTACGCGTCGGCGGATTCCGGCGACACCTGGAGCGCCATCGTCCGGGACCTCCCGGCGGTTCTCTCGGTTGAGGTCCAGACGCTGTTATGATCCGGGTGGTACTACCGGCCCACTTGCGCACCCTGGCGGGTCTCAACGGCGAGGTGCGGCTAGACGTCGAGGGGGCGATTACGCAGCGTTCCGTGCTCGACGCGCTCGAAGCGCGCTATCCGATGCTGCGCGGGACGATTCGCGACCACACGACGCTACGCCGTCGCGCGTTCCTGCGGTTCTTCGCCTGCGAGCAGGATCTCTCGCTCGACGCACCCGATACCCCCTTGCCGGATGCCGTCGCGGCCGGAGCCGAACCTTTTCTGGTCGTCGGAGCCATCGCCGGAGGATGATCTTCCCATTATTGGTGGGGGCTACGCGAGGCGCGGCTGACCGCTGAGAACCGGTCGGCCGCGCCTCGTCGTATTCGCCGTGCCACTTGCCGGTTCCCAGACGAGCTATCGGACGGGAATTGCTGGCGACAAAGCCGGTCTGTCCGAAGGCGTCGCGCTTGACCGAACTGACGGCCGCGTCGCATCGCGCGAGGCGGTGACGCTGGAGCGGTTGTCTACGCGCGCAACTGCGTAAGGGCGGAGCGAAATCGTGAGGTGGCCGTTAGACGGATTGCGAGTCTCTCCCGACTGAGCCCGAAAAGCCTCCGGATCGCACGTGGCTTCTAACGCATTGGACTCGTCAAGCACGCGAATCGCGACTGGCGATTCCATTCCGGTCAGCAAGACGGTTTGTGGGTCCGGCGTCAGGTTGGCGAGCAGGACCCGAACTCGATCGTTCTTTTGCAGTGCGAGGCCATCGACTGCCAGAGTGTCGGTCGAGTGGACCGGGACTATCGCCGCGCCGGTGAATTCCCCGACATCGGCCAGAACGTGATAAAGGGGAAAGACACCGCCAGGTATAGAATGGAACTTCTCCGGTAACGGTGAACCAGCCTCGGTTTCCATGACCCCACGCCACCCGGTGGTTTCGTAGTAGGTAACGCTGTAGGCGCCGCTCTCCGCGAGATACTTCAGGCTGCCGAGAGTCCAGCCCGCGCCAAACAGCGATGTCTGGCGTGGGTCGACTTGGGGCGGTAGTTCGTTCGGTGGTGTGGGTAGGGCCGGACCGCTCGCGTCGGGATTATCGCGCATCTTCAAGGTCACCGGGGTCACCGCGATGGGGCGATTCTCGGCGATTGCCCGGGCGCTCGCGACGGTCCAACCTTGCGCCTCCAGGGTTTCGACGAGCGATGCGTTGTCAAACGCGTGGACCTGCGGATTGATCGAGTAGCAGACGAGGTCAAGCGACTCGGTCGGTGGATGCTGGCGGTTGAGCTGAGTAAAGAACTGGTCGGTTCCCGATCCGATGAGCGCGGTCGGGGCGAAGTCGCCCAACGCGGCCCGCGCGAACTGAATCCAGCATTCCGAGGTGAGCGAGCGTTCGCTGTGCTGGAAGATGAGCCAACGCGCGACCGGCGGCCGAACCGTATCGCAGAGCTTCCGCAACGCCGCTAACTCAAGTTGCGCGTCGTTCGATAGGGCGATCGCAATTTCCAATTGGACCTCGAGTGCCCGAGCTTGATCTGTCGCGTCGACCAACGTGGTTTGCCAGGCGTCTCGTGACAAGTCGAGATCAACGCGCAGGTGGGCGAGGGCCAGCCCACGCAACCGCTCCACCTCGCGCGCGGTTAGCGCGTGGCCATGGGACGCCAATCCAAAGCCCAGCTGCGGGAGGGCGGCCACCGACGGGGCGCCTACGGAGACTCGAAGAGGCTCCTCCTCCGATGAATTGGCTGAGACAGCTCCCTGTAGCCGGAGGATGACCGTCTGATCGATTCGGGTGCCTGACGTCACCGCGACCGGATACGGCAACGCTAGCGGCGTGCAGTACGTCTTAAACGACGCGTCGGTCCAATTGCGCTGATCTTCCATCTCGAAAACGTCGCCTTCGAACTGAATCTCGGCTTCCACCCCGGGGCGAATCTCGTGCCGAAAAGCCCGAAGATCCATAACCGGCTGATTGGGCGAGATGGCCACCGGGAAGACGCTGGATTCGAGCGATCCGTCGGATTTGAGGGCGACGTAGCGCCGACCGGCGCAGGAGCCGGGATGAAGAATGCAGAAGCCAATGCGGTTGCGCCGAAAGTTCGATCGGACCTCACCGGCCATCACGAATCGAATCGTGCCGTCCGCGCTCCCTTCGATGGTCCCGTGCCAGGCGAAGTCCACGTCACGCTCCTGGTGGATGGCGTCGTAGGAGACGCGGAACTCTTGGTCGCCCCGCTCGATCCGAACGTTGTCCAGGCGGGGAACGATCGTCGCCCAGTTATGGTCGCGAACTGCCACGTAGACTCGGCGGAGAATCTCGTCGCGTCCCAGCCGAATGTAACGGAGATCGCCGGCTTCGTAGACGAGCGAGAGCGGACCGGCCCGCAAGGGGACGCGTCTCGGGAGGGGCTCTTCGGAGCCGTAGTATAGAACGCTCGGGGATGGCTGCCTCATGAAACCTCCTTGCTTCTCAGCTGTCGGACGCGAACCGCGCCAGCTTGCGCAGGAAAAGCGGATGTTCCGTCGCCGCGCGGTTGACAACGTAGTGAGGGATCTGGCCAGAAGCCACCGCCAGGATGCTTTCGCAGGCGCTGACTCCGTTGCCGTGAAAACACTCGTCGGTCCAGCAAATTCCGTGGGGGCCGAGGATGACGTTCTCGAGTTCGAGCAGAGGATCCGCCGCGTCGATGGGCTCTCGCTCGAAGACGTCGAGCGCGGCACCCTGGATCCGGCCAGCCCGAAGCGCGTCGGTCAGGGCGCGCTGGTCGACGATTGGGCCGCGCGCAGTGTTGATCAGGTACGCGGTTGGCTTCATCAGCGCGAGGCGAGGGGCATTGATCAAGTGATGGGTTTCCGGCGTCAGCGCGCAGTTGATCGAGATAAAGTCCGACTGGCGGAGCAGGGTTTCCAGGTCGACCAACTCGACCCCAATCGACCTGGCTTGTTCGGACGAAAGGTATGGATCCGTGGCCAGGTGGCGCATCCCGAGCGGGCGGGCGAGGGCGAGAATTTCCCGGCCGATGTTCCCCATGCCAATCACGCCCAGGGTGCGACCGGTGACGCCGGTGCCCATGTAATTCAGCTTGTCTCCCCAGCGCCCGTCGCGGACCAAACGATCCTTGATGGTCAGCTTGAGGCTCAGCGCGAGAACGTAGGCCACCACGCTCACCGCGACCGGCCGGCGCACTCCGTCCGGCGTAATCGTCAGAATCACGCCGTTTTTGGTGCAAGCGTCCACGTCAACACTATCGTAACCGACGCCGAAACGGGCGACCAATGCCAGTCGCTCGGCGCCCTGGAGGGTTGTCGCGGTGATTCGGGGCGCCAGGACGAGGAGGGCGTCGTAGTCGCGAATCTGCGCCGGGGTTAGCTCCGGGGTATCCTCGGCGAGAAACTCATACGCGACGTTCGGCCGAGTCTTCAACACGTCAAGGCCAATGTCGCCAAAACCAAGAGTACCGTCCGGACGGAGAAAGTCACGCGTCAGGCCAACGCGAAATGATTCGCTCATCGCCTACTCCTTTCGGGGATCACCCGCCATGATAGAATCGGTCGAGACCCGCCCCGCACGCCCGGGCGTGTTTGGGAACGGTGGAGGTCCAGCGTTAGGAGGAGTTCCAATGGCCAACGAACTCAAGCCCATCGAATTTTCCACCCGGCTCCTGCGCGATGGCGAGACCTTTGGGGTTCGCTACACCTGCGAGTGTGGCTGTCGGCCCCAGGTGCGCCTGCAGCGCAATTCATCGGCGGCCCTCGAACACTGCTGCTGCGGGATCGCCCACGCGGCGGGTCCCCAGGCTCGGTCCTATCTCGAACAGTATCTTGCCGACCGGCGGGAGCGTGGTCAAGATAGCGATCGAGTGTACCAGATCGCCGAGACGAGCGTATCCGACCCGTGGGGCGGACTCGTCGAGGTCGCGTACGCCGTGCCAGCTTCGAGTTAAGGTCGTCGAGGGAATTTTCCGTGAGATTCGCCGCGACAGCCGAATCGACCACGTCGACCGCCGACCGCTGGACGACGGCCCAGTCGGCATTTGCCTTCGGGACTCTCGTTCTCGTCTGGGGACTGGCTTTCGTCGTCTTCCACGTCGGTTTGCAGGAAGTACCCGCGCTTGATTTCACTGCGCTTCGCGCTTTAGTCGGCGGCCTGGGCCTGGCGATATTCTTGCTGGCGGCCGGACGACCGGTTCCACGCGACCGCTTCAGCCACGTGACGGCGCTGATCTTGGGTGGCTGCAACGTCGTCGCCTTCTGGGGCTTCCAAAGTCTCGCGCTGCAGCGCATTTCGCCAGGCGAAACCGCGATTCTGGTGTACCTACAACCCCTTTTCGTCGCTCTTGGCGCTCGGCTATTCCTGGGGGAATCGTTTTCGCCGACACAAGTCGCCGGTTTGCTCTTGGGCGTCGTCGGTGTGGTGGTCATCGTCGGTGGACAGGATATCGCGACCGGCGGGCGAGAATGGCTGGGTTATCTCCTCGGTATCGGGGCTGGTTTGGGGTGGGCCGCCGGCACGGTGATCTTCAAGCAGCGCGGGGCGCGCGGCGACGTTCTCTGGATTAGCGCGCTTCAGTGTCTCTATGGCGCGGTTCCCCTGGTACTCCTGGCGGGAATCACCGAAGGTTTTCGCGTTCCCATCGACGTCACGTCGGTTTGGACAATCCTCTACGCCGGGTTAATGGCGTCAGCGCTGAGCTATATTCTCTGGTTTTCGCTCTTGCGCCAGCGCGCGGCCAGTCAGGTCGCGGCCTACGTGTTCCTGGTTCCCCTCGTCGCGGTGCTATCCGATGCCGCGTTACTTGGCAGCCGATTTAGTCCACTGGCGCTACTCGGCGGCGCCGCGGTCGTCCTGGCGATCCGGCTGGTTAACGAGAGGAGAACTCCAAAATCCCCTTGATCACTTCGGCCTTGTTGTGATCGACGTAGGCAAACGCGGAGGTTACCTGGGCGATTGGGAAGCGATGGGTAATCGGCGTGCGGAGGTCAACTTTCCCGCTCGCGGCGAGCGCAAGGGCGACCGGATGCTGGTGAGCATAGCGGAACGACGAGCGAACCTGGATGCCGCGCCGAACGATGTAGTTGACGTTCAGGGGCACGGCCGGTTCCGACGAAATGCCAACGAGCGTGACAACGCCGCCGCGACGCACCAGATCCAGGGTCTGACGAATTGTCGGCGTCGCCCCGACGGCTTCGATGACAATGTCGGCTCCCTCGCCGGTCAACTCCCGGAGAACGGCCCTCGGGTCGTCTCGACGCGGATTCACGACCGCCGTCGCGCCCAACTGCTTTGCCGCTTCCAATGCCCGGTCCGACAGATCAATGGAAACGATCGCTCCCGCCCCTCGCACCTTCGCCGCCTGCAGGACCATCAGTCCGATCGGACCGGCCCCAAGAATCGCGACCACGTCGCCCGGCTGCACGTTCGCCTCGTGGGTGGCCTGCAAACCGACGGCGAACGGTTCGATCATCGCTCCCTCGGCATCGGACAGGTTGTCCGGCAGGTGATACACCCAGTTCGCCGGAACGGTTGCCAGCGTCGCCATCAGTCCGTCGGTCGGGGGAATTCCGAGAAACCGGACGTTGGGACAAAGATTGTAGCGTCCGAGGCGACACAAACGACAGTAACCGCACGCGATTCCCGGCTCGACGATCACCCGGTCACCGACGGAAAAGCCATTAACCTCCGGCCCAACGGCCACGATTCGACCGGCGGCCTCGTGGCCGAGGACGAGAGGTGCTTCAACGACGCTGTCGCCGATGCGGCCCTCCTTGTAGAGGTGCATATCGGAACCGCAAATCCCCACCACGCTGGGGGCGACGACGACCTCACCGGGGCCCGGGTCGGCGGTGGTACGATTCTCCAGCCCCACGTCGCCGATCTGACGTAGGACAACGACTTCAACCGGTGTTGCCATGCGGAACTCCTCCCCTAATGCTCGGCGGTGGAACGCTGGCGTTCACGTTCTGCTTGTCGGGTCTTACGCTCGTGAACGTCTCGGTCCGGATCCACGACGAAGGCCCAGATGAAGTTGTCGAGTAGAATGAACGCCCAAACAATCGTCAGGTAATAGAATACCTGGTGATCCGGCAGCAGGACAGCGTTGGCGACGCCGAGCGCGACGTTGGCGACGACAAAGAGGACGAGGTGGCGCCAGAATTTGGTCCGAGCTGGTCGCGCGAACCTGTCGACGCGCCGCCGTTCATCCTCGGCCGCGAGGGATGTCTCGGCAAAACTCTTCGGGTCGGGCGTGCCGTCAGTCACTGCTCACTTCCCGCGATGCGCGCTCGGGCATAAGCCGGGCACCAATTCGGCATTGCCCTTTGCCTCCACCGGATTCGCTGTTCCCCGTCAGGTCCGCTCGGGAATTCGGGCGAGTCCGGACGCCCCGGAGCGCCGACGCGTGGGGAGCGAGATGTCGTCCCGCCCCGGAATCTCGACCAGGACCGGACAACCAAGCAACTCTTCAATCTCGCTCGGTCGAACGGTATCGTCCAAATACTCTAGCAGGAACGCTAGGCCGATGCCGACAACCAGACCGACGAGCGCTCGGGCGACCAGATTGAGATACGGGTTTTTGCCAACTGGTTGCGCGACGATGCGCGGAGCGTCGGCGACGCTGACTGTCTGATGGCGATTGGTTAAGGTCTCGAAGTACTTCGTCTGCGCGTCCGGCGCGGTCAGCAACGTCGTTACCGCCTTGGCAATCGCGAGCGCCCCGGCTTCGGTAGACGACGATACCGTAACTTGCAGGACCCGGTGCGCCTTCACCGCGGTAATGCTGCCGTCCGGTGCGCCCCCGGGCATTGACTTCAATTGGTCGCGGACGGCCTGAAGAAAGTTCTGGCCTTCCATGATGTCGATCAGGTCGTCGTTGAGGTACTCCGACGCGACGTACGAGTAGTAGCCCTCGGAGTAATACAGCGTCGTGCTCGGCGGGAGCGGATCTGGCTTGACCGAAATCACCGTCATCGCCTGATATTGGGAAATAGGCTGGGGAGCAAGGAAAACCGATCCAGCGGCGACGACCAGGGCCACCACAAAAGTGCCGGCGACGACCAACCATCGCGCGACGAGAACCTGCCAGTACCGACGTAGTTCCACTCAATAAGCTCCATATCCGAAGAGAACGGCCGGCACGGTGCGCAGGAGAATCTTCACGTCCAGGCTCAGCGACCAGTTCTCGATGTACCAGATGTCCAGCAAGGCCATTTCTTCAAACGGAATGTCACTCCGCCCCGAGACCTGCCAAAGTCCGGTTAACCCCGGCGCGACCTCGAGTCGGCGGCGCTGCCACTCCTCGTACTGCTCCACCTCGTGGCTAAATGGAGGACGCGGGCCGATAATACTCATATCACCCTTGAGGACATTAAACAACTGGGGCAATTCGTCCAGACTAAAGCGCCGCAGCCATCGCCCCACTCGGGTCCGACGCGGGTCGTTACGCATCTTGAAAATCGGCCCGGTCGCCTCGTTCTTGTCGAGGAGGTTACGCAGTTCCTGATCGGCCCGGTCACGCATGGAGCGAAACTTGTAAAACTTGAAGTTCTGCCCGCAACGACCCACCCGCATCTGACGCACGAGAATCGGGCCAGGCGAATCCAGCCGGATCATGACCGCGATGATCAACATGGGAATCGCGGCGAAGAACAGAGCTGAACCGGCGATGGCCAGGTCCATCCCTCGTTTGAGAAAGCGCTCGGCACCCGGGAATGATGGGCCTCTTAACCCGATCAAGGGTATCCCGTTGATCTCGGTCACGTCAACTTGATTGAGACTGAGTTCGTAAAAATCTGGAACCAGCCGAAAGCTTACCCGTTGCCGCGCGCAGGCGATCAAGATTTCGGTGATCTTGGTGTGCGATGCCGATGGCAAGGCAATGATCACCTCGACGACCTCGTGTAAGCTGACCAGGCGCGGGACATCGGCGCACGTTCCAAGGTACGGGAACCGACCGATCGGCTGGTGGATTTCGTCATCGGCAAATCCGACGATCTGATACCCCAGTTCGGGCTGGGCCACGATGTTCTGAATGATCATGCGGCCGAGCGACCCCTCGCCGACGATTAAGACGCGGCGGAGGCCAATCCCGCGGCGACGCAACATTCCTTGCCAGATGCGGTCGGCCGCCCGGGAAAGCGAGAGCAGCAGCGTGGTCAGAACTAGAGCGTAAATGAAAATCAGTCGCGAGTAACCGAAGGGGCGAAAATAGAAGATCAAAACGATCAACACCGCGGAGCTAATCACCGCGCCGGACGCGATACCGCTCACTTCGTCGATCCAACCCTGGCGGCGGCGACGACCGTACACGCCGTTGACCTCGAAAATGACGAGCATACAGGTCGTAAAAAGAGCTTGAATGACCAGGTAGTCGCTCAGAGGTAGGAAGTCCGCCGCTGCGACTTCGCGACCAATTTGGAGGACGTAACGGGCATACCAGGCCGCGGTGAAGCCAAAATTGATGAGCAGACAATCAGCCAGCGCCAGGACCAGGCTGGGGACGATCTGCGCCCGGCTGCGCGTCATCCGCTTTTCTCGCTAGTGAACTGCCTCGGCGCGGGCTGGTAGAATCTCATGTTCGAACGGCCTGCTGGTAAGTCTCGGCGGTCTGACGAGCGGCGAGATCCCACGAGAATTGCCGGGCCCTCGCCTGGCCGCGTCGACCGAGTTCCAAGCGCCATTCGTCGTCGCGCAGCAGGCGAAAGATCTCTTCCGCGAGTTCGTCGGGCCGGTCAGGATTCACGGTAATCCCGGCGTCGCCAACAACCTCGGGAAGGGCCGAGCGATTACTGGTTACGACGGCGGTGCCACAGGCCATTGCCTCCGCTACCGGTAGTCCGAAGCCTTCGTAACGCGAAGGGTAGGCAAACAGCGTAGCGGCATTATACCACAGTGCTTGTTCCTCGCCCGGTATGAAGCCGGGGAGAAAGACGCTCCCGGTGATGCCTAACTCTTCCACCTGCCGACGAAGTGCCAGGTCGCCCCAGCCGACGCCACCGCCGAGGACCAGGGCTTCGGTAATACCGCGACGCCGCGACTCGGCGTAAGCGCGGATGAGTATTGGCAGGTTTTTGCGCGGTTCGAGGGTACACAGCGAAAGAATGAAGCGCTCGGGCAGACCGCGTTCGGCTCGGAATCGGGCGAGGAGTTCCGGGTCTTCAATCGAGGTAAAACGCTCGTCTACGCCGTTCGGAATAACGTCGATCCGACTTCGGTCGACGCCGAGGATGCGAGTCAGATCATTCCGGGTGGACTCGGAGACCGCGATGAGCCGGTCTGCCCGTCGAGCAGTAAGACGGCTGAAGGTTTGGAGATACCACCGATTGGTTCGGTTAAAGGTCTCCGGAAACAGAAAATAGCTGAGATCGTGAAAGGTCACGACGGTGCGGGTACCTGGGCACACTGGGGCGACGTAAGCCGGTGCGTGTAGCAGATCGAGTCCGAGCCGGCGCGCCGCGATGGGCAAAACCGTCTGTTCCCAGAGAATGCGCGCGATTGGCCGCTCGGTGGGAAAGGCCGCGCGTACTTGACGCAACCAATCGAGCGCGGGCGAGTCCGTCGGAATGCCTAGGCCGATAAACGCGACGGTATCGCCGCCGTCCAGGAATGGCTTCAGGGCGGCGAGAGTTCGATCGATGTAGCGACTGATGCCGGCGCTCCGGTACCACTGTCGGTAGCTCAAAAGTTGCGCGTTGAAACCGATTCGCATTGCGGCGTCCAGTTGCCCGCTTTCTGAAGTCGTTTGCGATTATAGTCGCTCGCGCCGAGCCCAAGCACGGCCTATTGGTACCAGCAGCATCAGCCAACAAACATTTAACATCCGGGGCAGAGCGGCGCGGTTGAACTGAAAAACGGAGGTTTGAGCTAATGTGCTAGCCTGCCCCTACGTGCGACAGGCGGTCCAGGAGTTCGGTTAGCGTTTGGTAGGTTGCGCCCCAGATCGTTTCGCCGTGCCAGAGAAACGCCGGTACCTCGACGTCAGGGCGTCGTGGGTGAGGAATCGTCCCCCGGGTACCGGGGTGGCGGAGCGCCGTGACGGGCACGCGCAACACCCTGGCGACCTCCGCGGGTCGTGGGTTCAGGCGAGGACTTGCCGGCAGGAAGACCCAGTAGGGCTGGATGACGACGCCAGTGGCGAGGGTCGCCACTGGCGTGAGCCGAACCGCCGGCAGCGTCGGCGGCACGCTGAGGCCGATTTCCTCGCGGGTCTCGCGGAGCGCGGCGGCCAGGGAGTCCGCGTCGGAAGGCTCGATCATGCCGCCAGGAAACGCGATCTGGCCGGGATGTCGGCGCATGGTTTCCGGCCGGCGGATCAAGATGATGCGGTCACCGGATCGGGTTGGATAGGTGATAGCCAGGGTAGCGGCGGTTTCCGCCATCAGCGGTCGGGGCACCGCCTCCGCGTCGCGGATGGTCGGTTCAGTCACGTCAGTCTGTTGCCTCCCGGTTCGCCGCATCCTTCGACTGGACGTAGCAATCTTTCGCGCACGCGCCGCTAAAGCTTCAGCAGCTTCGCGAACCTCTCCTCGCTACGGTACGGACCAATGACCGCGAGAGCGAGTTTCTCGGATCGGAATAGCTTAGTAGCCAGTTGCTGCAAATCCTCCGCCTGGACGGCGTCGACCCGCTCCAGAACGTCCTCTACGGTGAAAATTTGGCGAAGGAGAATTTCTTGGGCCCCGAGCCACGACGCGATGCTCCGAGTGTCTTCCAGGCGCAAGAGCATGCGGCCCTTCCAGAACTCCTTGGCCCGAGAAAGCTCATCTTCCGGAACCGGCTCCTGCAGGCGAGCCAACTCGGCCAGGGCGGCCTTCAGCGCCTGATCCACTTTTGCGGGCTCGACTCCGGCGTAAACCACTAACGAACCAACATCCTGGTACTCGTTGGTGTAGGAATGGACGTCGTAGGCGAGGCCGTGCTTCTCGCGGATTTCCAGAAAGAGGCGTGAACTCATCCCTTCGCCCAGGATGATGTTCAGCAGTTCGAGCGCGTAGCGCTCAGCGTGCACGTAGGACAGGCTCGGCAGGGTTAGGCAAAAGTGCGCTTGCTCGGTATTCTTCGTCTTCAATCGAACGCGACCGATTGGGCCGATTTCCGCGTTCGCCCAGGGATGCGGCGTTCCGTCAACCCAATCGCCGAGGTGGCGGGAAACTTCGGAACACACTTCGTCGTGACCGATCGGACCAGCCACGCTAATGACCACGTTGGAGGGGACGTAGTAATGGTGGAACCAATCGAGTAAGGTTTCGCGGCTCAGGCCCATGACCGACTCGCGGTTGCCCGCGACGTCGCGTCCCAGGGGCTCGGTGCCCCACATCACCTCGTCGGCCAACAGGTGCACCCACTCCCCGGGCGAATCGTACAGCATTCCCAACTCTTCGACGATCACCCGGCGTTCCTTTTCGATTTCATCGGGCTCGAATCGGCTGTGCCGCAAGAGATCGGTCAGGACGTCGAGCGTGCCTTTCCAATGGCGATCCGAGACCTTGTCCCAGTAGACGGTCAATTCCTTACCGGCTTCGGCGTTGAAGTAGCCGCCAACTCCTTCAATTGCCTCGGAAATGAGTTTGGGATTCGGCCGTTTGTCGGTACCCTTGAATAGCATGTGCTCGATGAAGTGAGAGATACCCTGAGTCGTCTCGGACTCGCAACGTGAACCAACGCGCACGAAGAACGTCGCGCTGACCGAGCGGGCGTGGGGAATGGTGCTCGTAATAACCCGCAGGCCATTGTCGAGCCGGCTCAACTCATACAACGAACGTACTCCTTCGCTTCCGTGGCATGGAATCGCGACAGCCCCGTACTGGCCCGGGCACCCCCCGGTCGCGGGCATCCAACGGGGCGGGATCCAGTCAGGGGCACCGGCGTTTCGGGTTGCCCTTAGCGCGTCTTTTCTAAGATCATACCAGGCCGGGTCTGAACGTGTTTCCCGTCCGAGTACCCACGATTATAATAGCTGCAGATATTTCGATCCGATGCCTTGAAGATCAAACCGTGGTAGGAGTTATCCAATGGCGGACGCCCCCGCACCAAGCACGGACCAACTTGTCGTGATCGGCAATCAGCCGCTCGTCGCGGAAGCCCGTTTAGCGCAGCAGGTTGAACCGCTCACGCCGAATCCGCGGTTCTTCATTCGTTGTAACTTCAACATCCCCGCGATTCGCCCCGACGAGTGGCGACTGACAATTGGTGGCGCGGTGAGCAATCCCCGCACGATGTCGCTTGCCGATCTGAAGAAATTGCCGTCGCGGACAATCTCCGCGACGATGGAATGCGCCGGAAATGGCCGCTCCTATCTTCCTCCTCCGACCGAGGGAAATCAGTTTGGGTATGGCGCGGTGAGTGCCGCGACCTGGACCGGCACTCCACTGCGAGAGGTCTTAAATGCCGCTGGGGTCTCGTCCGACGCCGTGGAGATCAAGTTCGTTGGCTGCGACAAGGGGTTCGAGAAGAAAGTCGGCGCCGAACTGAACTTTGAGCGTAGCCTACCGCTAGCTGCCGCACTGCATCCGGACACCTTGCTCGCCTGGGACATGAATGGTGAACCGCTTCCAGCGGAGCACGGTGGTCCGGTTCGGGTTCTCGTTCCCGGCTGGTACGGCGTCGCCTCGGTCAAATGGCTCGCCGAGATTTCCGCGATTACCGAGCCGTTTACTGGCTACTTCCAGGTCAAGAAATACATCCTTCCGCAGCCGGATGGCTCGATCACGCCGGTTCAGGAAAGACGGCCGCGCTCGCTTATCGTAGAGCCGGCGGATCAGACGGTCCAGGCCGCCGGAGCGGTTGAGATCCGAGGACTGGCCTGGTCGGGACACCAGCCGATTCAATTGGTTGAGGTCAGCTTCGACGGCGGCAAATCCTGGCGGATGGCGCGCCTCCAGGAGGCTACCTCGCCCTACGTCTGGCGACATTGGTCGATCACCTGGAGCGCCGCTCCTGGCTCGTATACCCTTCTGACCCGAGCGACCGACGCCGCGGGGCGAACCCAGCCGGTGGAGGGCGAATGGAACCTCCTGGGTTACTGCAATAACGGCATCCAGAAGATTTCACTAACGATCCGGTAGGGGCGATTCACCGAACTGGCGTGGGTCCATTCGTGCGCTCGTCACTGAAGGACTTGTTTTTGTCGCGACGCTTCAATGATGTAGAATAAGAGTCAAGGGAGCGTGCGAACGCTTCCTTTATCCGGCCTCCCAGGGGGACGACGTGGCTCGGATCGTCGCAGTGATTCCCGTCGTCGTTGTTACATCAGTTCTCGTGGCCGTGAGCGTTTTCGCCGTGGCCTGCACCAGCGGGCCGGTGGCGGCTCCGGTTGGACCGGGAGTCGCCCCGCCGGTGACCCCGGGCAATCGGGCGCAACTCACGCTCCCGGCCGCGATACCCGTTCCGCCAGCCCCTACGGCAATCCCGATTCCAGCCCCAGAGTCCCTGACCGCCCGGACGGATCGACCGGCCGGGTTGGGACCGATTTGGGTCCGCAATAGCGTCGAGTTGTCGGCCAGCGCCCCGGCTGTCGGTAGCGATTCGTTAGCGCTCGACGTTGAAGTCGTCGCGGCAAATCGAACCTACCTCGGAAAGCCGACCGACCGCGGTGAGTACGTGGCGCCCCGGAACGGGACAGTCGACGGAACGGTGGAGATCGCGGGCCTACCGGCCGGGCGTTACGTTTGGCAGGCGCGCTTTGTCAACGAAGCCGGGGTGGCTGGGCCGTGGCGGCCGGCTCTCCCGAATGCCGAGATTGGCTTTGTTGGGCCAGCGCCAAAGGTGACGAACCTCACGGTCGTCGGCGCTCATGGTGGCGCCGCGCAAGGGGCATTTGTCGGAAAGAGCGACCACCCCGGATTGTCCTGGCAGGTCCAATCGGACCTACCGGATTCGCTGTCCACGGTTGCCTATCTGGTCGACGCGAACTCAGATGCTCCGACTGACCCGCCCACGGAAAGTAAGTCGGTTTCACCGGATCAGACGACGGCGCCTCTGCCATCCCTTAAAGACGGGCGCTGGTACGCCCACGTCTGGGCAACCGATAAGAGCGGCCAAGTTGGACCGCCAGCCACGGTTCCGCTTGTCGTGCAAACCGTGCCTCCGGCGATCCAGGATTTGGTCTACCGCACTTTCGCAACGAACCCACGTTACCAGACCCTCCCGATTCGTTTCACGGTCAGTCAGGCGTCGGTCGTGGACGTCGCCATCCTGCCCGAGAACGTGGCGAGCCCAGTGCGTTCGTTACCGCTTGGGCAACAACCCGCCGGAAAGCAAATCGCGATGAGCTGGGACGGTAAGAATCAAAACGGCCAGGTTGTCGCGGCCGGTGGGTACCGCTTCGAGATTCAGGCGACCGACCTGGCGGGAAACGTCAGTCAAGTCGCGCGAGGTGATCTGACGATCACGAATAAGGTGATTCTGGTTTCACTCGCGAGCGAGTCCCTGCGGGCAATGGATGGCGACCACCTCTTTCTCACCACGTTAGTTACGTCGGGAGGCGAGGAACTACCCACGCGGCCCGGTCACTTCGAAGTTGAGTACAAGGCATCACCATTCGTCTTCCACTCTCCGTACCCGAGGGGCACCAAGTTCTGGTACCCCGACACTCCAGCAAACTACGTGATGCTGTTCGATCCACAGCAAGGCAATTTCATCCACGACGCTCCCTGGCGCACCGTTTTTGGCCCGGGAAGTAACGGGCCAGGCACGCCAGGCTACAGTGTTTATTCCGGCTCGCACGGCTGTGTTGAGCTACCGACCGCGAGTATGAAGTTACTCTACGCCTGGACCCCACCGGGCACCCCGGTCATCGTGCAGTAGTCCGGCGAGCGACCATTCGGCAAACGGCTAGAGGATTGCCCGAAGCGCGGCCTCGGACTGGCGGAAGCGAAATCGGTAGCCGAGTCCCTCCAGACGAGCCGGGGTCGCCCTCTGGCCATCCAACAGCACCGTGGCCATTTCGCCGAAAATTAGCCGGAGCGCCAGGGCCGGGGTAGGAAGAATTGCCGGTCGTCTCATGGCTCGGCCGAGAGCGCGCGAGAACTCCAGGTTTGTCGGCAGTTCCGGAGCGGCAAGGTTAAACGCCCCGGACGCGTTCGGATTGTCGATAAGAAAGAGGATTGCTCCCACTTCGTCGGCGAGGTGAATCCAAGGGAATCCCTGTCGACCACTGCCGAGCGGGCCACCGGCAAAAAATCGAAAAGGCAGGAGCATTCGCGGCAGCGCACCGCCGTCTCGCGAGAGAACCACCCCGGTCCGGACGATCACTCTCCGGACTCCCTGGGATTCCGCGCCCTGGCTGCTCTTCTCCCAGTCGACACACACATTGGCTAAAAAGTCGCGCCCGGGCGGTTGCTCCTCGGTCACCAACTCCGGACCGCGCGGCCCGTAGTAACCGACCGCCGACGCCTGGACCAGCACCCGTGGCTTGGCGGCAGCCTGCGCGATGGCCTGGCTGATCGCTAGTCCGGCGTCTACGCGACTCTCCCGAATTCGGCGCTTGCGTTCCGTCGTCCAGTTGCCATCGGCGATTCCTTCACCCGCGAGATTGACAATGGCGGAGTTCGCGTCAATGATCTCGGCCCAGGGACCAACCGTGCTGCCATCCCACGCGCGAACTTCGGCCTTCGCCGGAAGGCTGACCTGGGAGGGATTCCGAGTCAGGACAAATACCTCGTCGCCTCGTTTGAGTGCGTCACCAACCAGTGCTCGCCCGATAAAGCCGGTTCCCCCGCTCACGATCAAACGCATCGCCACGATCTCCCGCCCTAAATATCGCCCGATTGTCTCGATCTGTCGGCTCTGGCGCAGCCAGGGCTTTGTCTGTTTTGTTGACCCCGGCCTCAAGCCTATCATGGGCGATTGTTCACGGCCAGGAATCGCGTCGGTAAGGCACGGCTTGTTTGGCGGGCAGTCAGATCGCCGATTCGTTACAATAGGGGCACTAACAATTGAGCCGTGTGAGATTTCATGGAATCGATTGGACCGACCGAGCGACTGTATTACCATGACGCCACCTTGCTGTGCTTCACGGCGAGAGTGGCCGCGCACCGGTTAGTGCAAGACAAAGCGGCGGTGGTCCTCGACCGGACCGCCTTCTATCCAACCTCCGGCGGTCAGCCGCACGATCGAGGTTACCTGGACGACGTCGCGGTCGCCGACGTTGTCGACGACGGCGAGGTTGTTTTGCACGTCCTGGAAGGGCCGCTGCCCCCGCTGGGGGTTGATGTCAACGGGCGAATCGACCGCGACCGTCGTGAGGACCACACGCAGCAGCACTCGGCCCAGCACATCGTCTCGCAGGCGTTCGAGCGCGTCGGGGGCGGCGCCACCGTAGGGTTTCACCTGGGCGCCGAGGCAACGACGATTGACCTTAACCAGGCCCCGCTGGGGCTCGAAGCGGTCCGGGCGGCCGAAGACCTGGCGAACCAGATCGTTCTCGAAGACCGAGCGATTCGAATCCACTTCGCCGCGCACGACGACCTTGACCGTTTTGGTCTTCGGAAACCCACGGAACGCACCGGCCTGGTGCGGGTCGTCGAGATCGAGAACTTTGACTGGTCGGCCTGCGGGGGAACGCACGTCACGCGTACCGGTCAGATTGGTCCGATCAAGGTTCGTCGCTTGGAGCGACGGGGCAACCTGACCCGAGTCGAGTTTCTCGGAGGCCGGCGAGCCCTGCGAGATTACCGTCAGCGCTGGGAAGTGACTCGGTCGCTCGCCGAGCGTCTCAGCGTCAAAGACGCCGACCTCTTCGACGCCGTTGGACGCATCGTGGACGAATCCAGCCGGTTGCGCGACGTCGTCGAGGCGCAGGAAGCGCGATTGTTGGAATACGAGGTCGCCTCCATGCTGGCGGGGGCGGCTCTCCTTCCGAACGGCACGGCACGGGTGGTGGCGCGAGGCTTCGCGGAACGTTCGCCGGACAGTCTCAAGCGCCTTGCCTTGGCGCTGACGCGGCAAGGATCGGTCATTGCCCTTCTCGGGTCGAGCGGCGCGCGCCGTCATTTGGTGTTCGCGCAAACGCCCGGACTGGACCAGGACATGAATCGTCTCCTTCGTGAGGTCGGTCCTCTCGTCGGCGCGCGGGGTGGTGGGAGCCGCGACCTTGCTCAGGGGGGAAATCCGACCCCGGGAGACGTTGGGGGCGCCCTCGAAGCCGCCGTCGGGGCACTGCGCGGCCCCTAGTTTGGGCCCGCGGCACAAATAGAAGCTTTCTGTTTAGGGCGAGCGAACATAGTCTCCTCCAACCTGCCCGCCGTAAAGTCTAGTCACGACTCGTGGCTCGCACGATCACGGTGGGGTGGATGGCTATCAACGCGGCAGACACGGTTTGGGTTCTTGTCGCGAGCGCGCTGGTCATGCTGATGACCCCGGCGCTTGGCTTTTTCTACGGCGGACTTGTCCGGAAAAAGAACGTCCTCGCGACGATCATGCATTCGTTCTTCATCCTCTGTCTTATCTCCGTGCAGTGGGTTCTTTGGGGCTATAGCCTGGCGTTCGGCCCAGATCACTGGGGAGTGATCGGTGGATTCGATTGGCTCGGGCTCAACGGCGTAGGCATGGAGCCCTACAAAGCCTACGCTCCCACGATTCCGCATCAGGTCTTTATGCTGTTTCAAATGATGTTCGCGGTAATCACCCCGGCCCTGATCAGCGGCGCGTTTGCCGAACGCAAACGCTTCAAGGCGTTCGTGTTCTTCAGCCTTGCCTGGGCGACGTTCATCTACGATCCCGTTGCCCACTGGGTCTGGGGACAAGGCGGCTGGCTGCACCAGATTGGCGCGCTTGATTTCGCGGGCGGTACCGTTGTACACATAACATCTGGCGTCGCGGCGCTCGTAGCGGCGGGCGTTCTCGGTCGGCGAATTGGGCTGGAGCACAGCGAGGTAGAGCCCCACGACGCGACGATGACCGTTCTCGGAGCCTTTCTCCTCTGGTTCGGCTGGTTCGGCTTCAATGCCGGCAGCGCGTTGGGAGCCAATACCCTGGCGGTAACCGCTTTCATCACGACAAACACCGCGGCCGCGATGGCTGCTCTCACCTGGACGACGATGAGTTGGTGGCACAAGGGGCAGCCGAGCGTTCTCGGCGCGGCGGCTGGCGCGGTTGCCGGCCTGGTCGCGATTACCCCGGCGAGCGGCTACGTGAGTGTGTCTGCCTCGATTGTGATCGGCATGCTCGCGGGCGTGGTCTGCTATTGCGCGGTTCAGCTAAAGCCGCGGCTTCGTGTCGACGACGCGTTAGACGTGTTTGGCGTTCACGGTGTCGGCGGGACGCTTGGCGCGTTGGCGACCGGATTGTTTGCCACGGTCGCGGTAAATCCAGGTGGGGCGAATGGGCTCCTGTACGGCAACCCAAAGCAGTTTCTTATCCAGGTGGTCGCGGTGGCCGCGGCCTGGATCTACTCGGCGGTTGGTACCTACGTGATCCTAAAAGTCATCGACAAGTTCATTGGATTAAGGGTTCCGGAAGCCGAGGAACTTGCTGGTCTTGACGCGACCCAGCACGGCGAGCTCGCCTACCAACTTTAGCCCTGGTACGAGGGATCGCTAAACTCCTGGAGGTACGCTGATGTTCGCAGTTGCTTTAGTGCTGTTCGTTTTGATGATCCTTGCCTGGGCGGTTCTTCCCAGCGGCTCCCCGCGCGGTCCCTCAGACTGATACGCCGCGGTCGTCAAGGTTTGCCATTCCGCCCGCGCCGATGCGATAATGAAATAGGTAAAGACCGGTCTACTGCATGAATCGGGTACCCGCTCCGGTTCGGAGTGGTGAAGATCCCGTTTCGACGCAGATTAAGACCACTTGCACCGGGTGCGGCATTATCGGGCGTCCCGACAACCCCGGTGTCCGGCGACGGGACGCCACGACCGCGGAGGGAGGCGTAGGATGAACGATTCTCAGGACAAGCTGGAGCGGCTGCGCGCGGCATTCCGAGACATGGGGAGCGTTCTGGTTGCTTATTCCGGCGGAGTGGACAGCGCGTTGGTACTCGCCGTGGCAACCGAGACGCTCGGTCCGGATCGGGTTCTGGGAGTTACCGGAGTTAGCGAAAGTCTCGCGCCGTATGAGCGCAACGAGGCCGCCGAGATTGTCCACCAGATTGGCGCTCGCCATCTCGAGCTCAAGACGAATGAGTTGGCGGACGAGAACTACGCCAGTAACCCAACAAACCGCTGCTACTTTTGCAAGACGGAACTGTTTACCCGGCTGCTTGCCCTGGCGCGCGACGAGGGGCTGAACGTCGTCGTCGACGGATCCAACGCGGACGATGTCGGCGACTACCGACCGGGCATGCAAGCTGGGCACGAACGGGGTATCCGAAGCCCTTTGCAGGAAGTCGGCCTCAGCAAACCGGAGATTCGGTTTCTCGCCCGCGAGCGTGGCCTGCCAATCTGGGACAAGCCAGCGGCTCCTTGCCTGTCTTCGCGCATCCCCTATGGCCAACGGGTAACCGCGGAGAAGCTGCGACAAATTGGCGAGGCGGAACTTTACTTGAAAGGGTTAGGCTTGCGCAACGTTCGGGTTCGTCACCACGATTCGATCGCTCGGATCGAAATTCCGCGCGCGGACATGGCTTGCTTTCTCGAAGACGGAGTCGCGGATGGCGTTGTTCAGAAGCTGAAGTCGCTCGGTTTTCGTCACGTAACGCTCGACTTGCAGGGCTTTCGTTCCGGCAGTTTGAACGAGTCCGTCGCCGCGGCGGGAGCGATACCGCTGTCGGTGGTCGGTCGTTAGCTCTTGATTCGGCGTCCAACCTTGACACTCGGGGAATGTATATTAGAATCACCGCAGGTGAGTGGCGATAAGTAGCTGGTCGACCTCGGGTTCGGCCGGATGACCAAGTGGACCGTTTGGGGCGAATCGCTTGGGCAGACGCCCTCTCCCCTCCGTCCTTGGGGTAGCAACAGGTGGCACAATCAATTCCCGGCTTCTCCACGCAAAAGTTTGATCTATTCAGCGCGTTCGGTCGCGTTCTGGTAGGCGCCGTGGCGATCATTCTGGGATTTCAGATTTTGATCCGGTTCACCTACCGTTTCGTGCCCTCGCCAGGCCTCGCGCGACTCGCTCGCTCGCTGGACCGGCCGATTCGGCGACACTTTCTGAATGCTCAGGTGCTAGCTCGTCGAGTGGGAATCCGCCGCGGTATGCGGGTGTTGGACGTCGGGCCGGGAGACGGCAGCGTCACCCTGGCACTCGCGCGAGAAGTTGGCGCCGAGGGCCGGGTCGAAGCGGTGGCGCTGGACGGCGAGTTGCTTCAGGGCGCCCGCGAGATGCTGGACCGGAATCGTGTCGAGAACGCGAGCGTCGTCGGGGGAACCGGACTTCACCTGCCGTTCGCCGACGAGAGCTTTGATGCAATCTGTGTCGTTTCCCTCATTGGTCGGGTTAGGGATGTCCGTCAGGCGCTTTCCGAGCTTTTTCGGGTTGTGCGGCCGGCCGGTCGAGTCTCGTTCAGCGATGTCGTCAGCGATCCGGCCTACGTCCGGCAAAATAGTGTCGTGCGCTGGGCCGAGTCGGCCGGCCTCGAGTCGATCGAGCGGTTCGGCGACTCAGTTGCTTACACCGCGAACTTTCGAAAGCCGGTTCGACTGCCGGGGGCCAAGCAGAATAGCGGTCGAGACGTCCAGTGACTGACGAAGCCGCGACGCGACCGACGCCGGCGGGTCCGGCTGTGCCGACTGGTTTCAATGACCCGGATCCCGTGTCCTCGGGAAGCAATGCCAACGAGGACAAACGAAGCAGCGCTCTGAGTCTGGACTTTCCCAAGAACTTTCTCTGGGGGACCGCGACAGCTTCGCACCAGGTCGAAGGGAATAATACAAACAACGACTGGTGGGCGTGGGAGCAAAGGGAGGGCCGAATTCGCGATGGTTCGCGATCCGGCCAGGCGTGTGACCATTACCGTCGGTATCGCGAAGACTTCGAAATGTTCGCCGGACTAAGCCAGAACGCGCATCGCCTGTCTCTGGAGTGGTCGCGCATCGAGCCGGCGCCGGGGGTTTTCGACCCGGGGGCCATCCATCATTATCAGGATGTTCTGGCGTGTCTCCGTCGCCTGAACGTCGAGCCGGTTGTCACTCTGCACCACTTCAGCAACCCCCTCTGGCTTGCCGAGCGCGGTGGCTGGGAGACCCCGGAAGTTGTTGACCGCTTCGCGCTCTACGTCGAGCGTTGCATGGCGGCGTTCGGCGACCTGGTACGCTACTGGATCCCGATCAATGAGCCGGTCGTTTATGCTGCCCAGGGTTACCTGGCCGCGACCTGGCCGCCCGGCAAACGCAGTCTACCGGGTTTGATTCGCGTGTTGCACCACATGATTCGCGCCCACGCCCGCGTCGCGCGCATCATTCACGAGCGGAGTCCTCTCACGGACGTCCAGGTTGGCGTTGCCCACCACGTTCGGGTGTTCGACCCCTACCGACCAATTCTACCCGCGGACTATTTCGTCGCGCGCCTCGGCGAATCATTATTCAACCGCGCGGTGCTGCACTCGCTGCTCGACGGCCGGTTCCGTTTGCCATTCGGATTTGGCGACGTACCCGACGGCGAGCACGGCCTCGACTTTATCGGGGTCAACTATTACTCGCGCGACATGGCGACGTTCGATTTCCGCCACCCCGAGAGCTACTTCGGCAGCTTTTTCGCGCATCCGGACCACCCGAGGACCTCGGCGGGCTGGGAAATCTACCCCGAGGGAGCCTACCGGGTTCTGAAGTACCTGGGGCAGTTTGGGAAACCGATTTTGATTACCGAGAATGGGGTTGCCGATGAACAGGACGAACTGCGGCCGGCGTTCCTCATCTCGCACCTCCGCGAAGTCCATCGGGCGATGGCCGAGGGAGTTCCGGTAAAAGGATACTTTCACTGGTCGTCGCTAGATAACTTTGAATGGTCCGAAGGGCGTCGCCTGCGCTTCGGCCTCATCCACGTCGACTACGAGACGTTCAAGCGAACGATCAAGCCGAGCGGCGAGCTGTACGCTACCATTTGCTCCGCCGGCGGCATCCCCGGCAACATCCTCCGGCAGTTCGGCACGACCTGAATTCCGGTTCCTCGTTCAGCGGTACGCTCGGTACGCTCGATCGAGGAGGTCGACCGGATGGATGACCTCGATCGCTAAACCGCGCTGCTTGATCCCGTGCATCAACTGAATAATGCAGCCCGGATTGGACGCGACGAGCAGGTTGGCCTTTGTCGCGATCAGGTTGTCGATCTTGCGGTCGAGCAAACGCATCGAGAGGTCAAACTGGGTCACGTTGTAAATGCCGGCACTGCCGCAGCACGTGTCGGATTCGTTCATCTCGACGAATTGGAGTTCGGGAATTCTCTGAATGAGCTGACGGGGAGCATCGGTGATTCGCTGGCCGTGAGCGAGGTGGCAGGCGTCCTGGTAGGTTGCGCGCTTGGCGATCGGGCCCAGGTTTGGGTTGAGGTCAATGCTGGCCAGGTACTCGGTAATGTCGCGTACTTTGCTGCTGAACGTGCGCGCCCGGTCCGCCCACGCGGGGTCATCGGCCAGCAGGTGGTGATACTCCTTGAGCGTCGAGCCGCAACCGGCCGCGTTGATGATATAGTAGTCGGCCCCGGCGCGCTCGCATAGCGCGATTGTCCGACGAGCGAGGTCCTGGGCAGTTTTCTTTTCTCCCCCGTGAGTGTGTAAAGCGCCGCAACAGGTCTGGCCGGGCGGGGTCACGACCTCGCAGCCGTTGATCGAGAGAACCCGAGCGGTCGCGGCGTTGGTCAGACCGAAGAACTGCTGCTGAACGCAGCCAGTGATCAGTACAACCCGCGCGCGTTTCGGGCCGTGGGACGGCAGGACCTCCGGTAGCGCCGCTTGAACGATCCCGCCGTGGGTCGGCGGCAGCAGTGCTTCGAGTTTGCCCAGATTCAGGGGTAGGCGGTTCAGCAGTCCGCTTGTCCGAGCAACCGCCTGCAAACCACTCTTCTGGTAGAAACGCATGCCCGCGCCAAGCACGCCAAGTGCCGACGCCGAGGTGAAGACACGATTCAACACCACCGCCCGCAGGACACTCTCCGTCTCGTTGCGCGGGGGCAACGCCGCCCGGGTCGCCTCGAGGAGTTGGCCATATTGGACGCCGGACGGGCAAGCCGTCTCGCAGGCTCGACAGTTCAAGCAGCGGTCGATGTGCAGGCGAAAGTCCGGATCGGTCAGCGCGATTCGACCTTCTTGCACGGCCCGCATCTGAAACACCCGACCGCGCGGCGAATCGAGTTCGGATCCGAGGATTTTGTAGGTGGGACACGACGACAAGCACAGCCCACAATGAACGCACTGCTTAATGAGCTTGCGGTCGACGAAGTTGACTTTGACGGGGTTTGGGCTCGACTCCGGTCGGGTTAATGCTTCGGTCACGACAATGTCCCCTCGCTACTAGATGCCGCCGACGAAGCGGCCGGGATTGAGTGTTCCATTCGGATCGAGCGCGGCCTTGAGCCGCCGCATGACGCCGATTGCTGGCCCGACGTCGCCCCAAATGTCAAGGCGTTCCTTCAACTCCCGGGGGCAGCTTTCGACCACCAAAGCGCCGCCGAGTTTTTGGACCGACGCTCGGACCTCGGTGAGAACGTTGGCGACAAGCGAGCTTTGCCCGTTCAAGACTCCAGAAAGGTCGTTCCAGTCGGCGAAAATGACGCCGGTTCCGGCGCGAGCCGTGACCGCCGCGGACGCGCCGATTTTCTTGTCCGCCCCCTGAATTGCCCCGATGGCAGTGGCGACGTCGGCCAGCGGAACCGAAATTCTCATGCTCAGCGTACCGGAGGCGATTCCGTCGCCGCTCGACTCACTCACCCGATTCCAGAATTCGTCCGAGTCCGACAGGACCGTCACGTTCGTCGCGCCGGCCTCGCGGAAGATCCGGGCAAAGTCGTCGCCCTGCCGTCCAAGCGCGCCACCCGGAGCGGTACCCAACGCGGCCAAAATGAAGCCCGCGCTGGCGAGGGCAGGCGCGCCAAGTCGCTTCACCGCGTTGCTGTTGAGCAGGTCCAAGGCGCTCGGGAGGAGCGGTGAATGGAGAATGGTCCTGCTCGCCTCGGCCGCGCCGGCAAGGTTCGCGAAATGCCCAACCACGGTGGTCTGCTCCGTTGGGAGGGGGGCAACCTTGAAACTGGCTTCGACGAGCAGGACGAGGGTGCCCAGTGACCCGACGTACAACTTATTCAGGTCGTACCCCGCGACATTTTTCACCACGCGTCCGCCGGACTTCACGACCTTGCCGGAGGCAGTCGCGCTCCGGGTGCCGATGACCAGGTCCCGAACCGACCCGTAACCCAGGCGGCGCGGCCCGTTGGCGTTCGTCGCGAGCACACCGCCAATCGTCGCGCGATCGGCGAAAGGCGGATCAATGGGCAGAAACTGGCGAGAATTGCCCAACTGGCTCTGTACGGTAGCGAGACGAACGCCGGCCTGGACGGTCACGGTGAGATTCGCCGGAGCATAGTCGACAACCTCAGCCAGCCGCTCGGTGGAGACGATGATGTCGCAACCGCGCGGAGGATTGCCAAGGCCGATTTTGGTTCCCGCGCCGCGAGGCGAGACCTTCAGGCCAAGTCGGTCGGCCACCGCGAGGGCTCGCGCGGCTTCTTCCGGGGTGATCGGCCAGCAAATTGCCGACGGCGCAACTCCATCAACCGCGAACTCTGCCCGTTCAGCATCGGTCAGCTCGCGCCAGGCCACCCCGGCAGTTTCGAGGCCCGCGGCCAGTCCAGCTCGGTCAAGTAGTTCTGCCATGCCCTACCACCCCACTGCCGCGAGTCGTCCTTTACTGGGTATCCAGCACTTGCCAGGAGTCGGAAAGATCTTCCCGGGATTGCTCAACGCCGTCGGATCGATCGCTGCCTTCACCGTCTTCATCCAATCCAGGTCGTCGTCGCTGAAGATCATCCCCATCATCTCGCGCTTTTCGACACCGATGCCGTGCTCGCCGGTCAGCGATCCTCCGGCGTCGGCGCAGACCTGGAGGATTTCCACCCCCATTTCTCGAACCTTGTCCTCCTGGCCCGGAACGTCGGCGTCGAACAGAACGAGGGGGTGGAGGTTGCCGTCGCCAGCGTGGAAGACGTTCGCGATGCGAATGCCGTAGCGCTCGCTAATCGCGTTGATTTGCCGAAGGACGTCGGCGATGCGATCGCGGGGGACGCAACCGTCCATGGTGTAAAAGTCGGGGCTGATCCGTCCCATCGCGCTGAAGGCACCCTTCCGGCCGGCCCAAAGAAGGTTTCGCTCTTTGGCGGTCTTGGCGATCCGAGTTTCCCGAACGCGATTCTGATCGCAAACCGCCCGAATTCGATCGGTTTGACCGTCAAGACCCTCGGCGAGCGAGTCGATCTCGACCAGGAGAACGGCTTCGGCGTCGGTGGGGTAACCCGCGTGCACCGATGCCTCGACGGCGACAAGCGAGAGGTGGTCCATCATTTCGATCGCCGCCGGAACGATCCCGGCGGCGATAATGCCGGAGACCGCGTTGCTGGCGTCGTCCAGACTATCAAACACCGCGAGCATCGTCCGTACCGCCTCGGCAATCGGAGTGAGTCGGACGATGGCCTTGGTGACCACTCCGAAGGTCCCCTCGGAACCGACGAGCAGCCCGGTAAGATCGTAGCCGGGAAGGTCCACGGCTTTTCCGCCTACGTCGACCACTTCGCCGTCGGTCGTCACTAGCTCGAGACCGGTGATGTGGTTCGTGGTTACGCCGTACAGGAGGGTATGTGGGCCTCCGGAGTTCTCGCCGACGTTCCCCCCGATGGTGCAGGCCTTCTGGCTCGAAGGATCCGGAACAAAGTGCAAGCCGGTCGAAGCAATCGCCTGACTCAGGTGAAGGTTAACGACGCCCGGCTCGACGACCGCGCGAAGGTTTGGCAAATCGACTTCCTGGATCCGGTTCATTTTCGAAAAGACAATCACCACCCCACCCTCGATCGGAAGCGCGCCGCCACTTAAGCCGGTTCCGGCACCACGAGCGGTGTAGGGCTTCTTCTCCCGCACGCAAAGGCGGACAATCGCCGCGATTTGTTCCGCGTTCGCGGGCAAGACGACGGCTTCTGGCCGCGAGCGATCGATTGAGCCGTCATACTCGTAGAGCGTGAGATCGTAGTCTTTCCAGAGGACGTTCTCCTCGCCGACGATACTGGCCAATGCCTTCGCGAATTCCTGTCGATCCAACCTAAACGCCTCCTCGACCGCATCGGTGGCGTACAAGTCACCACCGATCCCAACCGGCCAGGTCCGTGTCTTCCAAGCCATTGATTGAGAGCGACTCTATCCTAATCGCGCCTCCGGACCCTGTCAAACCAGACAAACTATTCGAAAGCGATGAGACGGATTGGAAACGATTCGAGACCTTTGACCGGGATGGGCAGGCAGCAAACGAAGACTCGGGACTTTTCCAGGCGTTCGAGATTTCCGACGTTCTCGATGAACGGAATATCGTTCCCCAGCAGGGCCAGATGACAATCGAGGTGGCCCGGGGTGAGGGGACCCTCCAAGCCGGAAAGGTCGGTGCCGACGAGTTTGACCCCGCCCTCCACCAGGACATTCATCGCGTTCGACGTCAGACTTGGGCGGTGGGCGAACTCCGGCGTGTCGCGTCGGTCGGCCCAGCCGGTTCGGAGCAGCGCGATGTCGCCCGGCTTCATTCCGCCGGCGGTCGCGATTACCTCGTTCATCTCGGCTCGGCCGACCAGCGAATCCGGCGGTAGCGCGCTCAAATCCAGGATCACGGCCTCGCCGACGAGTTGCTCCACCGGAATGCTGCCGAGATCCCGGCCGTCCGGAAAGCAGTGATAGGGTGCTTCCAGGTGGGTGCCGATATGGCTGATCGTTGCCACCTTGTGCATGATGTACCATGGGTGATCGACCGGCACGTGCGGAGTCAGTTCTTCGGTCCGATGGCGTTCGATGCTGAAAGGCCGGCTGCCCTGGCCCGGAACAATCGGAAGAGTCAGGTCGACGATGCGGTTAAAAATTAGGTTCATGGCTCGCTCCAGAGAGAGTTCTGTGACGATGCTGTGATAAGATCGGCCTAATTGTAACGCACCCGACCGAGCGAACGCTCGGGGCATCCGCCAGGTTTAGCGCGTCCGGGCCCGCCGTCAGGGTAACGGGGCAAGGCGAGGTCTGGTGGGCTAATGAAACGGATTCTGCGAGAGGTGGAGAGCGAACCCCATGGGCGAATACTTCGTCAATCATCCGCGCTTGCGAAGATTCATCGACACGGCGCTTGCGGCGCGACAACTGGAGGATCCCGGAGCGGTGATCGAGGCGATTCGACCGGAGTTCGCGGAGTTGCTGGCGGATTCCACCTGGCTTCCGGAGAAGTATCAGGAACTGGCCGAAGGAACTGGGATGGGCGGGGGGATTGGCACCTGGTTGCTCTATCGCCCTGAGGACGGCAGCTTAGCGTTTTCCGCCCTCGTCGTGCCACCGGCGGTGGAGACGCCGATCCACGACCATCTGGCCTGGGGGCTCGTGGGGCTGTATCGTGGCGAGCAGGAAGAGGACGTGTTTGATCGGCGGGATGACGGTCGGCAGGAAGGATTCGCCGACTTACGCCTGAAGGAACGACGACGGATTAGGCCCGGCGACTTTTACGCTCTTCTGCCCGAATGCGATATCCATCGGGTGCGAACGACATCCAAAGTCAACTCCGTGTCGCTCCATCTCCTGGGAATCGATAATGGTTGCATCTGGCGTCACCGCTTTCACCTCGAAGACTCGCGAGTTGAACCGTTCCGGTCTGGCTACGTAAACGTCGACTGCCCGAACGAAGGCTAAAACCGATACGGCTTAGGTCTAAGACTGGCCAACGCGGCACCAAGGGCAGGGGAGATTCGCGAATCGCCCCTGCCTCCTACCTGTCGCCGGACCGGTGCCTCAAGACCGACCGAAGAGGGCCCGGGTTTACATTCGTCGCTCAAGCGCAGATATCTTCTGGAGAACCGGGCAGCACGCGCAGTCCAAGTGCCGGCAGATTCCGGCGGCAGCGAATGATGTCCAGGGGAAGGTTCACGCGCCGAGCGATCAGTTCGTCCGGCACATCCTGGAGGTCATCCCAGATCTCCTCGGGAAGGAGATAGTACGCGGCAAAGCTGAACTGTTGATCGGGCGTCAGCTGGGGCGCCTCGATAATCGCGAGACCCATCGCTCGAACGACCGGTCGGTCGCAGCCTTCGATCCAGCCCGCCGCGTAGATTTCGCCGTCGGCGACCACCCCAACCAGGTCTCCGCGATAGACGATTGGGTAGGCCGCGTTGAGAATCGGCAGAGTGTCGGTAGTGAAGTCGGTCCGAACGGTTGTTGTCACGGTGGTCATCTCCTCGCACAGTCTAAAGAGTAGAACACAAGTTCGATGTCGATAGAATATGCGTTCTAGTTCCGTTCGGCAATAAGAGGAGTGTTAAAGGGTACTCAAGAGGCCGAGCGTCGCGCTCGGCTCGCCTCGGCCGTCGCCACGGCGTCACAGCGCTCATTTTCCGGGTGGCCGGCGTGGCCGCGTACCCATTGCCAACTGACCGTCCGTCCACGAGTCAGGCCCGCGAGTTGTTCCCAGAGTTCGCGATTCTTCACCGGTTGCCCAGCAGCCGTTTTCCAGCCATTTCTCACCCAGCCGGCGAGCCACGACTTCATGCCCTTTACGAGATACTCGCTATCGGTGATGACGGTGATTTCGCGCGCTCCGTCGGCAATCGCGGCTTGCACGCCGACGATCGCGGCGGTTAGTTCCATCTGATTGTTCGTCGTGTGGGGAGCACCGCCAGAGAGCTCGCGCTCCGGTTTGCCCGGCACGCGAACGAGTGCGCAGTAGCCGCCGGGTCCCGGGTTACCCTCGGCGGAGCCGTCGGTGAAGACGACGGCGGCGGCCGACTCCGGCGTCGTCTCAGCCGCTTCGGCGAGCGGCGCCGGAACCGCGCGCGGCGCGGCCACGGTTGGCCGAACCTCTGCGCGATTGTCAAGAAGGTCAAGCAGGCGCTCTTCGAGGTCAGCCAATTCGTCGCGGAGGGCCGGGGCGAGTGGAACGCCACGCGCGCGCCCAAGCCCGAAAGCTTCGCAGAGTGTTCGATAGCGCCTCAAGAGGCGCGACCCGTCTTGTTGGTCCGAGTTTGCCATGGTTCGACCCTCCAGACTCTGGAGTATCGACAAATCGGCGCCTAGGCGCAAGAATGGGGCGCGGGCACTTCGGCGCGAACCGGGATATTCTAACGTGGCCGAAGCAGGAGGGTCTCATGCTGCGCGTCGGTTTTTACTTCAAAGTGAAGAAACACTTGATTCCCGAGTACAAAGAGCGCCATAAGGCGGTCTGGCCGGACATGTTGCAGGCGTTGCGGGAGACTGGCTGGCACAACTACAGTCTGTTTATGCGCGAGGATGGTTTGATCTTCGGCTATCTGGAAACCGATGACTTTCAGAAAGCGCGCGACGAGATGGCGACTCGGCAGATCAACTTGCGCTGGCAGGCCGAGATGGGGCCGTTCTTCGAAAACATCGAGGGGCGACCGGACCAGAACATGGCCGAACTCGAGGAAGTCTTCCATCTGGACTGAACCGGACGTCACATTCGTCGAGTAGCTTTAGCCCTGTCGAAACGCGACGTGGATTCTGAATGCTGCATTTTAGCTATGATCGCCCGAACCCCCTTTGACCTCGGCCGTTGCCGTGATATAATGCGGCCATCCCGCGAACGGGCAGCGAGCAGTACGACTTTGAGAGGAGGCGCCGACAAGCAGAGGAAAACTACCACCGTTTTGCTGGCAGCCAATCTGGGAGAAGCGGTAAAGGCCTAAAGCCCCCCGTGCGCCAGCGCGGGTTTACCGAAAAGTTCGGTTCCCTCGGATTGCTGTTCCCGGTACGGCGGAACGGCCTGGCCGGTCGTCGAAGCGCTGGGACCAAGCAACCGAAAGCATATTGTTTGGAGGTTTTTCGTGGCCAGCGTTACTCTTGAGCACGTCTCCAAGCGCTTTGGCGAAGTGACGGCGATCAACGACGTCAACATCGAGGTCAAGGACAAGGAGTTCCTCGTACTCGTCGGTCCTTCGGGTTGTGGTAAGTCGACTTGTCTACGCTTGATCGCCGGCCTGGAGGAAGTCAGCCAGGGCAACATCTACATCGGCGAGCGTCTGGTCAACGACGTGGCTCCGAAGGATCGCGACATCGCGATGGTCTTCCAGAGCTACGCTCTGTACCCGCACATGAGCGTCTACGACAACCTGGCGTTCGGTTTGCGCCTGCGCCACACGCCGAAGAAAGAGATTGATCGGCGCGTGCACGAAGCCGCCGAGGTTCTGGGCATCTCCGCTCTCCTCACTCGAAAGCCGAAGCAGCTGTCAGGTGGCCAGCGCCAGCGCGTTGCCCTTGGCCGTGCCATCGTTCGCGAGCCGAAGGTCTTCTTGATGGACGAGCCGCTGTCCAACCTCGACGCGAAGTTGCGCGTCGCGACGCGCGCCGAGCTGATCAAGCTGCACCAGCGCCTTCAGACCACCGTCATCTACGTCACCCACGACCAGACCGAGGCGATGACGATGGGAAGCCGCATCGCGGTACTTCGCGATGGCATTCTCCAGCAGCTCGACACGCCGCAGACCCTCTACGACCAGCCCTCTAACATGTTCGTTGCCGGCTTCATCGGCAGCCCGGCCATGAACTTCTTTGACGCCAAGCTCGTTGGCACCGCCGACGCGCTGTATGTTGACGGCGGCACCTTTAAGGTTCGCGTTCCAGCTGACAAGGCGGAGCGCCTGAAGGGGTACCTGGGCAAAGAGGTCGTCTTTGGGATTCGTCCCGAGGACGTCGCGGACCGGGCATCGATTCAAGGCAACGTCCCGGCCGAGAGCACGATGAAGGTCAAGGTGAACGTGGTCGAGCCGCTCGGCTCCGAGCAGTTCGTCTACCTGCTCTCCGGCGACACCGAATTCGTCGCCCGCATGGACGCCCGCCAGCCGGTTCGCGCTGGGCAGCAGATGGAAGTTGCCCTCGACATGGCGCACATGCACGGCTTCGATCGCCAGACCCAGGTGACGCTGCTCTAATCCAGCGGCGAAACCCGCACGACCCGGTCATTCTGAGTGACCGACAGGCGCGACAAATCTCCCCAGACCCGGGAGCGCATCTTTAAAATGACCGATCCCAGCCATCCCACGAGAGCGGGTGGTTGGGGTCGGTCATTCTGCGGGGCTCGACGAAAGGCGTCCTCATCTCCGCTTCACGTCAGAGTGTTAATCGCCTTCAACGCCTCGGGCGTTCCCACCAACACGATGTGGTCATATGCCTGAATAACGTAGGAGTCCGCCGGAGAGGTGATCAGACTGCCATCATGCCGAAGCGCCGCGACGGCCGGGCCATTGGGCAGTTGGTGGCGCAGCTCCTCGACCGATTGCCCGACGAGGCCGGACTCCGGTTCCACGGTGACTTCTTCTAGGATAAGGCGCTCCGGTCCGGCGCGCATCAGCGTTTCGGCCATTTCGACGGCTGACGGTCGGACCGCCAGCATGGCCATCCGTTCCCCGGCGATGCGGTACGGCGAGATTACGTGGGTGGCCCCGGCCTTCTCCAGTTTCTTCGCGGCGTCCTCGTTCGACGCGCGCGCGACGATTTGCAACCCGGGACAAAGGTCGTGCGCCGACAAAACCACGTAGACGTTCTCGGCGTCGGAGCTAACCACCGAGATGAGGCCTTGCGCGCGTTCGATTCCGGCTCGCCTCAAGACCTCGTCGTTCGCGGCGTCTCCGACGATGCCGAGGTGGCCGTCGGCTTCGGCCTCGGCAACAACATTCGGGCGCTGATCGACCACGACAAGCGGTTGGCCTTCCCGGTGGAGTACCGCGGCGACGCGACGGCCGACCCGTCCGTAACCGGCGATGATAATGTGACCGTGCAAACCGGCGAGGGCCCGTTCCATTTGCTGTCTCCGTCGTAATTCCGGCCAATTGGTTTCAAGGAGGACCCGAACGAACGCGCTCAGCGTGTAGAGGGCACCTCCCACGCCAAAAAAGATCAGGACAATGGTGAAGAGCTCGCCGGCGCGGTCGAGGGGGTGGACCTCCTGGTAGCCGACCGTGGTTACGGTGGTGACCGTCATGAAAAGCGCGTCGAGTGGCGACCAGTGTTCGATCAGGACGTAGCCAACGGTGCCCAGTACGATGATCGAGAGTAGCAGGAGGAGCGGCCCGCGAAACTCCCAGATCTCACCGTTGCGTCCGGTTCGAGCGACAGTCGGCCTGTCGGCGGGTGATTGACGATCTTCAGCCAACGACGTGCCGCCGAATCAGGCAGTTTGAGGATGAGATTCCGCTTTGGGCTCCGCTAACTCCGGCCGTTCGGGTGAGCTAATCGCGGCGACCGCTTGAATCACTCCGGACACGTCGATGACCGGTGGTACCCAGCGGTGCTCGTCGACGAACTGCGTCGCGGCCTCGATGATCTCGGTGCTCTGACGGCGCAGGCGCCAGGCGCGGCGCTGATTCGAGCCAAAATCCAGCCGGTCCACGTAATGCTGGCGCCGAAGATCTTCGAGAACCCCGACCACGAGACCACGCTCGCTGGCCGAAATGGCCGCGCTGGGGCCGTAGATGCCCAGGGCACGCGAAACGAGTGCCTCCTCGTCGAGCCAGCCGCGGTGGTCGGAGTGACGATCAGGTTCTCGCTCGTCGGCTTCGTATTGGCCGACGAGGTCCCGTAAGAGCAAGACTTGCAGCCTCCCCACCGCATCCCGAAAGCGCGCCTCTTGTCGGTCCAGCGGTCCGCGAAGAACGCTTTCGGCGGTCGTCGTGCGACCGTTCAGGCTGTTACGCGTCTCCAAGACGCCTCCTTGCCGCAGTGCGGCGAACTTGAGTCGAAGATCCGGTAAACTCTCACGACTCCGCTTACGTTGAGTGTAACCGGCCAATCGGTGGGTTTCAAGTGACCGACCGGAGAACGTTCTCCGGGGCAATCGGACGTGGACTGGCCAACTGTCGAATTTGAGCCGGGAGGCCTTGCACCGGTTCGAACGTGTGCTATACTGCACCCCGGTGGTCAGCCGGTCAGGCTGCAAGCAGCATACGCGTGGCGACTGTCCCTCTTTGGCATCGGCCGCTGCTCTGGCTGTTCGGTTAGTGGGATCACGCCCGTCATCGCGTTTCGCGCGCCCCGGCACAAACTACATAAACCACCCAAGAGGGAGATCGCCTTGGCAGACTTCACCGACATGAACATTACCTGCCGGGACTGCGGGAGCACGTTCATTTGGACAGCCAGCGAGCAGGAGTTTTACCAGAGCCGCGGATTTGAGAACCAGCCCGTCCGCTGCCGCGACTGCCGCAATCGGCGCAAAGCAGAACGCGGCGTCGCGTCGAGTTCCTCCGTCGCCTACAGCGGTAGCGCCGGCGGGTCCACTCACCGACCCCGAGAGATGTTTCCCGCGGTCTGCGATGAGTGCGGTAAGGAAACGCAGGTCCCGTTCCAGCCGACCAGTGGCAAGCCCGTCTACTGCTCGGATTGCTTCGAGCGGCGCCGCAGTTACCGCTAACCGGAGCGCCGTTTGACCCGATGCGAGGTGAGAGCGCCGTTAGGTGGCGGGCCAGACGATCGCGACGACTCGATTCCATTATTAAGACCCACGGGGAATCGCCGAAAGGCGATGCCGGTGGGTCTTAATGGTCATTTGCGAAGAACTAGACTTTCACGGCAGGCAGAATCGCGTCTTGGTAGTTGGGCAGCGTCTTCCAGTCGGCGAGGAACCGCTCAATGCCGCGATCGGTGAGCGGGTGCTTGATGAGCGACATGATCACCGCGTACGGCAGGGTCGCGATGTCCGAGCCGGCCTTGGCGGCGTCGATGACGTGGATGGGGTGCCGAATGCTGGCGGCCAGGATCTCGGTCTTGAGAGCATAGTTATCAAAAATTTGGCGAAGATCGCGAATCAATTGCATCCCTTCCTGGCCGATGTCATCCAGTCGTCCCAGGAATGGGCTAACGATCGACGCGCCTGCTTTCGCGGCAAGCAGGCCCTGAGGAGCCGAGAAGACGAGGGTTACGTTAGTTCGGATGCCCTCGTCAGTCAACTTTCGGACGGCGCGCAAACCGTCGGCGGTCAGCGGAATTTTCACGTAGACGTTGGGCGCCCAGGTCGACAGCTCGCGGCCTTCGCGTACCATTCCTTCCCAGTCGAGGCTAACCGTTTCGGCGCTCACTGGCCCGGGGACGATTTCACAAATTTCCTGAATCGTCTCTTTGAAATTTCGCTTTTCCTTGGCCATCAGGGATGGATTGGTCGTCACGCCGTCCAGGACGCCTAGCGCGCTGACACGACGAATCTCGTCGACGTTCGCGGTATCCAGAAAGAACTTCAAATTGCTCCTCCACGCCATTGTTCCGGATCCTCATTCTACAACGTGACCGCTTTCGATGCTATAGTTGCGATGCCCGTCGCTCGCCAGCCGGCCGATGAACAACGAGCGCCGGACAACGCGGTCGCGGGCATCGCTCGGGAGGAAACGTGAAGCTTGCCCAAGTGGTTCTGTCATCCGGCGAACGCCGAGTCGGCCGGGTGGAAGGCACGACCGTCGTCGACATCACCAACCCCGCGCGCGGACTTACGCGCACCCTGGACTTGATCGAGTTCGCCGACGCGAATGGAATCAGTCTCGTCTCGGCCGTCGCCAAACTAGCCTCGAACGATGGCGACACCTGGTCGCTGGCGTCGCTCGACCAGCCACCCCAGGCCGGTCAGATCTACCTCGGGATCCCGCTGGATCCGCCGGAGGTTTGGGGCTGCGGCGTCACCTATCGCAAAAGTGCCGAGTTTCGCGATGAAGAAACCGATCAACCGCGCGGGCTGTACGACTACGTTTACAGCGCCCCTCGGCCGGAGATTTTCTTCAAGGCGACCGCCGCGCGCTGCTCGGGTCCGAACGCGCCGATTGGCTTGCGTTCGGACTCTCATTTCACCGCGCCAGAGCCGGAGTTGGCCATTGTGGTTGGCCGACAGGGTCAAATCCTGGCTTACACCATCGCCGATGACGTATCGGCGTGGGACATCGAGCGGGAAAATCCGCTCTACCTTCCTCAGTCGAAGATCTTCGCTGGCTGCTGCTCGCTCGGACCGACGCTAGTGACGCCCGACGAGGTCGGAGATCCCTACGGACTCACCGTGATCGGCCGAGTGATTCGTCATAACGAAACGATCTTCGAGGACCGGGCGGAGACGAGCCGAATTCGCAGGCGACTGGAAGAATTGGTCGATTACCTGCGAAGAGATAATCCCATTCCGTCCGGAACGGTGATCTGCACCGGGACCGGGGTCATCGTCTCGGCGGAGCACGCTTTGAAGCAGGGCGACATCGTGGAGGTCGAGATTCCCGGTTTGGGGACGCTACGTAATCCGGCACAGACCCTGCATTAGATCGCGACGAAGGACAGAGTGGTCGACTGAGTAACAAGTAGCGTTGTTGAACGAGAAAAGCGCCACTCGTCTTTCTTCCCTCGCGGTTCATCCGTCCCCGGCCTCGCACATTCCCACCCATGTTTATCGCCCGTCGACCGATTACGTCGTCAATCGGCGAGACCAAAAATGCGACCGATCGCCGCGACCAGGAATTCATCCTGGGCGTCAGCCTTCAGGCGCGTCGTGGGCTCGTGCAGGAGTTTGTTGACGAGCGCTCGGCTCAAGTCGGCGACGACTTGCTTGTCGGATTCGTCGAGATGCTTCAGCCGTGACAGGGCTTCCGCCAGTTCCTCGCGGCGACATTCCTCGGCGTGCTCTCGAAGCGCCACGACCGTCGGGAGGACCGCGCGGGTGCGCTCCCAGGCGACAAACTTTCCCAGTTCGTCCGCGATGAGGGCGTGCACGCGTTGGATTTCCTGGCCACGCAGGTCACGATTAGCCTCGCAGCGAGCCTTCAGATCGTCGATGCCGTACAATCGCACGTTCGGGATTTCGCCACAGGCTGGGTCCACATCGCGGGGTACGGCCATGTCGATGAGGAAAAGCGGACGATCCGGTCGCGACGCCACGGCTCTGCGGACGGCATCGTGCGAGACGACGTAGCCAGGCGCGTCTGTTGCGCTGAGAACGATGTCCGCCTCGACGAGAACTTCGGGAAGGTCCTCAAATCTAACCGCTCGACCATGAAAACCACGAACTAGCCTCTCGGCGTGGCCAATCGTGCGATTGGCCACGGCAATGACCGCTACACCGTGTTCGACCAGGGTTCGCGCGGTTAGTTCACCGGTCTCCCCGGCCCCGACGACGACCGCTCGACAGTCGTTCAAACTGCCGAAAACCTCCCGTGCCAACTCTACCGCGGCGTAACTGACCGACACGGCGTGGCGACCAATGAAGGTCTCGGATCGAGCGCGACGGCCAAGGCGAACGGCGTCCTGGAAGGCGCGCCGAAGGGCCGGGGTTGTTGACCCCACGGTCAGCGCCGAGTCGAGCGCTTCGCGAAGTTGGCCGAGAATCTGGGATTCGCCCAGGACCATCGAATCCAGGCCGGTGGCGACGAGGAAGAGATGGCGCACCGCGGCCTCGCCGGAGTAAGCGTAAAGGCAATCATCGACCTCGGATCGGTGCGGACCGGAACGTTGCAGGAGAAATGCGCGGGCGGGTGCATCCGCCTCGGGGTTGGGGAGATCCTGATAGATCTCCGTGCGGTTGCAAGTGGTAAGGATCACTGCGTTGCCAAATGACTGAAGCGAGGCAGCAATGACGTCAGGCGTCACGGATACCAGTTCTCGCAATTCGACCGGCGCGCGGCGATAGCTAAGGCCGACGACAGTTAACAAGGAAGTCCCATCGTTTGTCGAAGATCGCTTGTTCGTCGGGTGTGCACCGCGCCGGCCACCCACCACTTAGAACCTTACTACGTTGGGCGTCGCAGGTCAAGGCTAGCCGAGTTAAGAGGGACCGTCGCGAAAACGGTCCCTCCACTCAAGACTAGGCCTGCAGAAGATTGTGATACTCGTCGATCGAACGCTGCGCCGCCCGGACCCGACCGGAGAGAACGTCGTCGACGAGGACCGGGCGACCGGATTCGGAGGACTCGATGATGGCAAATGACGTTGCCACGTCGCGCAGTCCTTCCTCTCCGCTTGCCTCGGGTTGTCGGTGGTCTTCGATCGAGCGGAAGTAGTCGTAAAAGCCGGCGGCGAACGAGTCCGACAACCCCAACGGCATCCAGTGGGCGCGCTCCTCGGTAGTCGCTTCGGCGTGGAAGAGGTCGACCACCGACACCGGGGCCTTGCCGTCACGGTGGAGAGTGTTGCCCTTGAGGCATCCCCGCGAGCCATAGATGACCATACCGTCCGGTAGTGAGGTCGGTTCGCCGTGACCGGCCCAGGTGAACGATATCTGGCCGATGCCGCCATTAGCGAGTTGAAAGGTCGCCATGAAGGCGTCGTCGGCGTCCGGAGTCACCGAGTCGAGTACCGTGCCACGGGCATCTCGCCGATACCGCACTGGCTCGAAGGTCCGGGCGAGGGCACTCACGCTTTGCACTTCGCCACACAAGAAGCGGACGCGATGAAACAGGTGGACGCCGATGTCCAACGTGGCTCCGCCACCGGCCTGACGGCGCAAGTGGCGCCACGGTGTGTCGGCAACGATCTTGTCCGGTGACCAGTCGAGGGTTCCGATCGCGACCGACGCGACCATCTGGACCTCGCCGATCTCGCCGCGCTCGATTGCCCAGCGGGCGGCGCGGGATGGCAGAGCATAGCGGACGTTCTCGGTAACCTCGCAGACGACGCCGTTTCGCCGCGCCGCCTCAACGATGACGCGCCCGGCGGCAACGCTTACCGACAGAGGCTTTTGAACCAGAATGTGCTTGCCGGCGTCCGCCGCGCGGACCGCGTAGTCGTGGTGGGTAAACACCGAGGCCGGAATGTCCAGCGCGTCGACAGTTCCGCTGTGCAGTAACGCGTCAAAGTCGTCGAATACCTCGGCGTCGACGTCACTTTGAAAGTCGCTCACGTACCTGTGGGGAGCGCTCAGCGGATCGCCCGGGTTCTTACTGACCGGTTCGCGGGGCGTCGGACCCTGGCCGCGCTTTCGAAACATCTCGGCATCCTCGCGGCGTCGCGAGAGCAGCGCGGTGATCCGAAAGTTATCGTATCCTTTCGCGCGTAATGTCGCGTAGCCGCGTAGATGGGCCGGAAGGATTCGCCCACACCCGATGATACCAACGCGAATAGGCTCGGCCACGGAATGCCTCCTCAGGTAGAATTCGAAACTTGGCCCGATTGTAGCGAATCCGAGGACAAAATACAGCCGAATGAAGTCAGAACGAGCGGAGAATCCAATTCTGGTGGGCTGACCACTCACGCGATGGAACTTGCCCGGTCGTGGCCGGGTAGCGAGTTTTGACTCCCCTTTCGGCCATGTGCTATAGTGGCGCCACCCCAACCCAGGTGACCGTTGTGGCGGCTTTTCTTTCACCGGGTCAGGGGTGGTTGGTCGAGGAATCGGGGAGGAACTGAACATGCGCGATGGCTTATTCGAGGAGATGCCAAACTCTGGTCGGAACGTGGTCTATCGGCTGCGCTGGCTACCCGAGCAACCGCTGAGCGAGCAAGAGAAGAAGCACGCCGAGTTTGTTCGTTACCTGATCGCGGCTGGGCGAATTAGCGAAAAAGCCAATCGGGCCGAGGCATGATCGGTTTGGCAACCGACAGCCTCGGCGTGCTACCCGAACCCGCGTCAGGCGCTACGGTTCTTTGAATTACGGCTAACCCACTTCGTTGGCGTGCTCGCGCTCAAAGGGACATCCTTTTCCACTTCGCACTTCTTGCACCGATGGTGGTAATGGCAGACACCTTCGATCCGAATCGACGTGACTTCCCAATGATGCGGCGGACACTTGGCTTCAACGGGGGCCATCGCTCTCTCCTTCCAGCCGTTGCACTGACGCGACACGCGCATTCAAAATCCTGGCAATCCTGGGAAGGAATCAGCGTTTTGGTTCGTTGCGTCGGGCCGCTTCGCGGCGGCCACCGGGCGATGACCGTTTGCCAATACCTTCCGCTACAAACTACAAAACAAATAAGAAGGCGAGTAAGATCTCACGATTTTACCCCCTTCTTCAGTAGCAACCGGATTGCGATATCGGACGATGTATTTCTAACAGAGATTTCATGATTTGTCAACATCTTTTTGTGCAGGTTGTTCGATCGACTGGACTAGTCAATGATGCAAACCGCTGATTATGACTACGTCCTGCCGGAAAATCTGATCGCTCAGACGCCACTCGAACGGCGGGATTTTTGTCGCCTCCTCGCTTTAGATCGGGAAACCGGCGCGATCAGCCATCACAACTTCCGGGATTTGCTGACGCTCCTGCGTCCGGGTGATCTTCTGGTCGTCAACGACACCCGAGTTTTGCCGGCTCGCCTCTTCGGTCGCAAGCCGACTGGAGGCCGAGTCGAAGTGCTACTGACCCACCGGCAGACGGAGAACTGCTGGGATGCCCTGACTCGCCCGGGACTCGCGGTGGGAGCGCGGATAGCTTTCTCCGGAGGGCTCGACGCGCTGGTGCTCGACAGCTACCCGGACGGTCAGCGATTGCTGCGTTTCAGCGAATCCGGCGCTCGGCTAGATGAGGTTCTGCACGCCCACGGCCACCTCCCCACTCCCCCCTACGTTAAGCGGGCGCTAAAACGGCCGGACGATTACCAGACGGTCTACGCGAGGGAAGAAGGGTCGGTCGCGGCGCCAACCGCGGGTTTGCACTTCACCCCAGATTTGCTCGCCCAACTCACCAATCGCGGTGTCGAGCGAGCGGACCTGACGCTACACGTCGGCATCGGCACCTTTCGTCCAGTTAAGGTTGATGATCCCGCGCGTCACCACATGCACGCGGAGTGGTATCGAGTGACGCCCGAGGCGGCCGAACGCGTCAACCGAGCCAAGGCCGAAAGGCGGCGGGTCGTCGCGGTTGGGACAACGGTTGTTCGGACCCTCGAGTCGCTGGCCGACGAGAGCGGGCGTGTGACGCCAGGCGAAGGTGAAACCGCCCTCTTCATCCGTCCCGGCTACCAATTTCGCTGTGTCGACGCTCTCATCACCAACTTTCATCTGCCTCGCTCCACCTTGCTGATGCTCGTGTCGGCCTTTGCCGGGCGCGAGCGCGTTCTTGCCGCCTACGCCGAGGCCGTTCGGTTGCAGTATCGCTTTTACAGCTTTGGCGACGCGATGCTGATCGGTTAGCCGCCGCGTCCTACCGTCGAGTGTTCGCGACCACTTTGGTGGGCGGTGGGGTTGGGCGCCCGGCCGGCTCTTTAGTGGGCGGTGGAGTCTCGACCTTGCGCGGTTCACCGGTCGCACTGGGTTGTGGGGTTCGCGAGCCGACTGGCGTGGTGGGGTGGCGCACGACGACCGGCGACACAACCTGCCGCGCCGTCGGCGGAGGGGCGGAGCAGGGGGCGGACGTCCACTGGCCGAAGGTGAGAATGCCGACGCTACTGGACACCGGGTCGGTCGAAACGAGCGGTTGCAGACCGTTGATGCCGACGTCCTCGCGGCCGAGTTGGACCACGATGTAGTCGCCGCTGTCTTGCGGCTCAGTGGACACAGTAATGTTCGCAAACCCAAGGTCCTTCTTTAGCTGATCGACGACGAGAGGTTGCCCCTTCGCGCTACGGTCGAGGATCTCGGTGGTCGGCCGCTCTGCGCCGGTCGTCGGGGCGGCTACGTCATACCCTTCGCTGGCGAGAACGGTCGTCAACTGGCCGGCTACGCCGGGAACCCCGGTATCGTTCTCGACGACGATCTGAGTGTTGCCGATCGCCGCGCCGGTGGCAGGACTATTCCAGAGCCGTTGAACAAACTGTTGGATCTGGCCCCAATCGTGGTTTTCCGAAGCTGGGGTGAGCGCATAGGTGCAGTCCGGCCCGGTCGCCGCGCTGAGATAATTACTCGCGGTAAGCGCCGTTTGATAGATTTTGACACTTTTCCAGTTGAGAACTAGCTGGCTCAATGCGGCCGCGCCCGGCACGCCATAGTTGGTGTCAACGTGTTGGCTAGCGATTGCGAGAAGTTGGGGCAGGTGAATCAATCCGCCGGGTTCGAGCAGGCGTGCTTTGAAGGCTTCCATAATCAGCCGCTGGCGACGCGAGCGCGCGAAATCCGTTCCTTCGGCGACGTTATCGATTGTTTCCCGGGCACGCGCGTACTCGATTGCTCGTTCGCCGTTCATGTGCTGCTCGCCCTTGACGAACCGCACCGTCGTCCAGCCAGCGTTGATGGAAGCATTATCGTTGATCGGATAGCGCGCCGCGAATCCGTCCGGAACGTTGACGTCGACACCGCCAACCGCGTCGATCATGTCGCGGAACCCGACGAAGTCCATTCCGAGGTAATACCGGATTGGCACGCCGAGAAGGTGAGAGACGGTATCCGACGAAAAGGTGCCGGCGCCATGAGCGCCGGAGTACCGGTCGAGGCGATCGGTGTAAAGTGTGCTGTCCATCGCAAACGCGTACGCGGTGTTGATCTTATTGTAAACTTCGTCGGTGCCGTTGAAGGACATCGGGACCCAGGTATCACGCGGCAGCGACAGTAACGTCAGCGACTTGTTGCCTGGATCGACGATGACCAGCATCATCGAGTCAGTCAGGTAGGCGCCGTCGTGGCCATTCCCTCCGTAGCCCAGGAGTAAGAAGGCGTATCGCGAGTCGTTCGGTACCACCGTGGGTGTGACCGCGAGCGGTTTGGGGCTGGGTGACGCTTTCGGGGCCGGAACCGACACGGTGTCCGCTCCGTCGCGCGGCACCGGCGTCGTAGCGCTGGTTCGGGTTGATGTTGGTTCTGGGGACGGGGTTGCCCGAATAATCGCGGCTGGCGCGCTTAGGAACAACGCCGGTAGAGCCTGATGGACCGGCGTCAGAAAGTAGAACGGAATTAAACCGATCGCGTACGTAACCAGAGCAAAGATGGCCGACCGAAGGATGGGATCTCGGCGGATCGGCGTTTTGCGCTGAACGTAAGGACGAGTATGACGAGCACCTGCCACGACAACCTCACTGGCGGACGGCCGGCCTCTTGATGGCTAGCACTTTAAGGTCGTTCGTCCCCAGGACGGAACGCCGACCCTAACCACGAATCGCCTTGCCACCAAGCGAGCGCCTTCCAGTATACCACGAATCATCCGGAGATCGGGCGCCGTCCCCGATGGAGGGCGACGGTCCCAAGACCCAGCCGGCGGTAGGAGACTTCCTGTAAGCCTGTGTTCTCCAGGAGTTGCGCCAGGCGTTCGGCCCTGGGGAGTGGTCCAAGTGAGCGAGGGAGGTAACGGTAAGCGTTTGCTTCGCCGGTGATCGCCGCCCCGAGTAGGGGGACCAGGTGTTCGAAGTAGAGCCGAAAGAACGGAGCGAAAGCGGTCGGGGGGTGGGTAATCTCGAGGCACGCCAGCCATCCGCCCGGTCGGAGCACGCGATACATTTCTTGAAGAGCGGCCGGCAAATCGCCGACGTTGCGTAAAAGAAACGCGTTCAATACCGTATCAAAGCTGGCGTTGGGATAGGGAAGATGGAGCGCATCGCCCTGAACGAACTGCACCGGTTCGGATACCGGGCACTTCAGTTGCGCCGAGAGGAGCATCTCGCCGACGAAATCGGTTCCGACTACCTCGGCGGCACCCGCGTCGAGCGCGGCGAGAGTCAAATCGCCGGTCCCGCAGCCCAGATCCAAAACTCGCTTGCCCAAGACCCGACCTGCTCGAACGGTGGCTTGCCGCCAACCGCCGTCGAGGCCAAAAGTCATCAAGCGATTCATTACATCGTAGCGACTGGCGATGAGCCCAAACATTGCCTGGACGCGCTCGGCCTTGTTGCGGCCGGGAACTCCGACGGGTACAACTTCTCGCGGTTGGGTCATCGTCCCTCCGGCACGGATGTCCGCGTGGTTGGCGCGATCAAAAAGATCCAAAGATCCCAGAGGGCGTGGCTAATGATCAGCGATGAAAGACGCCGCTGAATCAGGTACTGCGCGCCCCAACCCGCACCAGCGACGCTTGCCGCGGCGGCCAGGGTGAGGTTTCCGGAACCCAGGTGTACGATTCCATAGGTCGCGGCGGCGGCGATCGTTCCGCGCGGCCCTCCGAAGCGGCGCATGAAGCGATTTTGGACGAAGCCGCGCCAGAATAACTCTTCGGCGGGAGCGATGATCGCGATGAGCAACAAGGCAATTCGCCAGGTTGGGGCTTCCGCGCGAAGGCGATAGATCTCCGCGATATCGGCTTCTCCGCTGGGTAGGATCGCTCGGGCTAGTCGGTCACCCGCCTGAAACGCGACGTAGAGTCCAGCCGCGGTGCCGACACCCGACAGCACGTCACCAACTGTCGGGAGTTCTACTCGACGCGGTCGGTCGGCCAGGAGGGCTAGTAGACCAAGTCCGCCGACGACGACGGGTAGCCGCGTCCAGAAAGTGGACCGGCGCGATCGGAAGACCCAGGGAATGAGCGTGGCCGCGCCGGCGAGACCGAAAGTCGTTGTCTTCACCCAACCTGTACCTTCGACCGGACGCGCGCTCGGGCGCGAGAATGCCGAGCGCGATCATCGTAACGATGCCGCCGAATCTTAGCCCACGCGACGCGGCCGCGTCAATTATTCATGGTAGACGTTAAGGTGCGGTCCGGGGCCGAGGTGCGCGACATCGGCTGACGTACGCTCGGAAATCTCCGGTCGCTCCAAGGTTTGCGCCCCGGGCAACTTGAGCAGAATTGACTTCTTGGCGTCGACACGCGGCAGACGAATGGTGAGTTCGCCATTCTGGTAGGAGACGTTCGCCATTCCCGCCTGAACTGCCTCGGGGAGACGGATCCGCCGATACCAGTTCCCGCGGAAAACCTCGTGGGTGATCCGTTGCTCCGGAGTGCTCTCCAGGGGACGGTTCGTGGAGATCGTGACGTTCCTCTCAGACGCGTAGACGTCGATTTCGTCCGGGCTGAAGCCCGGCAGATGGGCCTGTACGACGACATCCGTCGGATGAACCTCGACGTTGACCGGCAGCAGGCGGGAATTGGCCTGAACTGGTGATTGGCCACCCCTCATCCAGTGCTGTGTCGTCGGTCGGCTGCGGCGAAGAGCCATTGGTCTGCCTCCCGGTTGTCAACCTCGAAAGCAAGCGGCGTCAGTTTGCCCCCGAGGCGTGCCCTGTACCTCACTTGGTTCAACTCTAATCCCGCACACCGTATGCCAGCCGCGCCGACCGAAACGGGCTCGCGATTGCCGCTATCGCGCCACGTCGTGACTTGATTCGAGGGCTTGGACCTCTTCCCAGGTGGGCAGTCCTTCGACGTCGCCGCTCACCGTCATCGCCGCGGCGCCGACCAGATTTCCCAGACGGAGAGATTCGGCGAGACCAAATCCGCGCAGTTGGCCGCTCAAGAAGCCGGCCGCGAAGCCATCGCCGGCTCCGACCGGATCGACGATGCGTTCGAGTCGCAGAGCCGGGGCGCGAACGATCTCACCGTCGCTCACCGCGATCGATCCTTCCGGTCCGACTTTGACGATCACCATACGTGGGCCCAGGGCGAGAATGGCCTTCGCGGCCAGAACGGGATCCGTTTCGCCGGTGAGAAGTTCGGCCTCCTCTTGCCCCGGCAGGACGATGTCGCAGCTCGGGATCAACTCGCGCAAGGTCTTGCGGCACGTAGCGGCGTCCCAAAGGCGGAGTCGGACGTTTGGATCGAACGTGACCACGGCGCCGGCGGCGTGGGCAATCTCGATCGCCGCCCGAACGGTTTCGTGTGCCGATGCGGAGAGCGCGGGATTGATGCCGCTGGTGTGAAAGAAGCGAGCGCCCGCGAAGTACGCGGCGTTCAAGTCGACGGGGCTCAGGTGACTCGCCGCCGACCCGCGTCGATAGTAAATGACACGTCGAGCACCCAGTTCGCGCCGCTCCTTGAAGGCGACGCCGGTTGGGTGTTGGGGATCCAGAACGACTTGCGAAACGTCGACCCCTTCTCCACGCAGAAAGTTGCGGACGTAGATGCCAAACTCGTCCTCCCCGAGCCGGCTAATCCAGCCTGGCCGGTGGCCGAGTCGCGCGAGTCCAATCGCCACGTTCGCTTCGGAACCGGCGACGTGCTTGCGAAAGCCCACGGCGGAGCGGAGCGGGCCGGTTTCGTCGGCCACCAGCATGACCATCATTTCGCCAAGGGTTACGACTTCCGGGGGGATACCGATAGGAAGCGCCACTTCCTCTCTCCTTAACCATGTTTCACGTCCGCGAGAACGCTCGCGGAGTCGCGCGAATTGATTTCCTTTTCACGTATGCCGACCGCTTGTCAGTGGGGCGCGCCGCGCCACCGACCGACGTGATGAGTATTCTAGCGCAAAAAACAAGAGCGCCTCGGTCAAGAGACCGAGGCGCTCTGAGCGGACGACCGAACACTTCTCCGAACTAGGAGGCCTTCTCCGGTGCTTCCTTCTTGGCGGTCGCCTTCTCGTTCGCGGCATCGTCGGCGGGCTTGGCGGCTTCGTCGCCGGTGTTGATGGACTGCTTGAACTCGCGAATGCCACGACCAAGCGCTCCGCCAACGTCACCAAGCTTGCCGGGACCGAACACGACCAGCGCGATGATTAGAATCAGTACTAAGTGCCAGGGTTCAATGATGCCCACACCCATTTGTGGTCCACTCCTTCGTTCTGAATTCCAACGCGGCCGGGTTCTTCCGGGCCGTCCACCGATCGGCGGGCAAACCGCTCAGGCGAGACGCGAACCAAGAGGCTCGGTCGCTCGCAACTCTACTTCCTGCAGAAATTTGTCCGAGAGCCGCCCCCTTCCCAGACTAGCCACTCTTCGACAAGGGGCCTTCGAGCGACATGAGTATAGCAGATACGGACCGAGCATGGAATATTGCGGACCGCGAAATTCACGGGATATCCTCCGGCCCGCGGTCGACGTACTGCTGGTAGAACTGCTGGAGTTGGGCCCGATTGAAGCCCTTCGTAAAGTCAAACTCGTGATCCCAGGCGAGAACGCTCACTTGCGCGCCATTGGGTAGCGGATGGTACGGGCTGATCACCATTTTGACCTCGGCGTACTTGTCCTTTGGAAAGGTCTGATCGATCTGCTTGAGTTCGGTCACGAGATTGGCACAGCCGTTCGGGCAGTCGTAGAGGACGACGATTCCCCCATGTTCCAGGTTGTGAACGAAATATCCGGCTGCGACCGGCTGATCGTAGAATCCCCAGTCCTTCGGCGCGGGGTAGTGGGGACCCGACGATGGTGGATTGTGCTGGTACTGGATGTACGAGCCCTCGGCGACGTGAGTCCTTCCTTCGTCTTTGACGGCGTAGCCAATTGGTGAGGCGAACATTGACGCCGTGGCGCTGGAACTGTGGAGCACGTAATAGCCGGCGATAATGGCCACCAATAGGGCCGCGACCGCCGCGGCCATCCAAATGGGCACGCCCAAAATGGCCGACTCGAGAACAGCGGCATTGGGCGCACCGGGCGAACGGCCTGCCGACGCGTCGATCGGCCCGCTGGTCGTCGCGGATCCGTTGGACCGAGACCGATCGTTCGCCGGCGTTTTCGCCGGCCGGCTTGAAGGTCGGTTCTTTCGTTTTTGGCGGTCAGCCATGCGCGCTCCTACAACCCGGAATCCGTCTCAGCTTTCGAATGGTCGGTGCTCGCATCGCGGGCTAAGAATCGTTTGCGCGTTGACAAGGATAAGATGCGCCCCTAGCTTACCACAACTCCGCGGGCGATTCCGGCAACGCTGGAACGGATGTGCTCTTCTGGTATACCTCTTGCGAGCCCATCGGGGAAAGCACGCGGTGAACGCGGAGGGCGAACTGATGCCCGCGCTGCATAGTGACGCCGATGTCCACCGGGAAGCCGTCGATGCCCTGACCCGGGACCTTCGGGTCGACGCCACTCGGATCACCGTCCGGGTCGTAAATGGAGTCGTGACCCTCCAGGGCACTGTCGACAGTTATCCGTCGCGCGCCGCCGCCGAAGCCGCGACCCGGGAGGTTTCGGGCGTGGTCGAGGTTATCAACCAACTGGCGATTGTTCCGTCGCTGAGCCGCACCGACTCGGAGATTGGCCACGAAGTGCGTACCGACCTTGGCGAGAACGTCGAATTGCAGTCGCAGCAGATCCAGGTTGTGGTGAGGGCGGGCGTCGTCCATTTGACCGGCGTCGTGAGTAGCCTGGAGCTGAAGTGGCTGGCCGAGGAGATTTCCTGGTGGACGGCAGGGGTCCGGGACGTCGTGAGTGAATTGGCCGTCGAGCCGCCGTCGGCACCAGTCGATCGTTGAACGAGGGTAAGCCAAAGTGATTCCACCGTCCCGCTCCGACGCAGTGATTGCCGACGACATCCGAGAGACGCTGACCTGGGATACGCGCGTCGACCCAACCGACGTCATGGTTTCGGTCACCGATGGGGTCGTAGAGCTGAATGGCAGCGTTCGTCTCCTGTCGGAGAGTAGCCTCGCCGCTGACGACGCCTGGCGCGTCAAGGGCGTGCGTCAGGTCATCAATCGGCTTGTCATTAGTCCCAGCGCGGACCGCACCGACGAAGAGATCGCGACCGACGTGATGAACACCTTGCGCTACGACAAGCGGGTCGATCTGAGTGGAATTACCGTTCAGGTAGCTGGGGGAGTGGTTGGGCTGGCCGGAGCAGTTCGCACCGCGGTGGAGCGCCGGGCGGCCGAAGAAGACGTCTGGTACACACCGGGCGTCGTCGCGGTCGCGAACCAACTCGACGTGAGCTTTTCGAAAGTCGTGCCGGATGCGCAGATTTGCTCGGACGTCCGGGCAGCGATCGACCGCGATTCCCGGATACTGGATGCGACCCGAGTCGGCGTCCTGGTGGAAAGTGGCGTGGTTACCCTCGACGGCTTCGTCGAATCCGGGGACGAGCGACAGGCCGCGGAAACTGATGCCTGCTTCACCGCGGGGGTCCGCGCGGTCCGCAACGACCTAATCGTCCAACCAACCTGAATCCCCCCGTCGCTTGCTGGGGGCGGGATCAGCCGCCAAGACCCTGTGCTATAATCCGACTTACTATGGCCAACTACACACCCGCTGGGGGTGCCCGCCGTGACCAGCCAGTGCCACAGCCGGCCCAGCCCGATCCGGACTTTGAGATAGACGAAGCCGGGGACGCCGTCGAGCAACGGGTCGCGATAACTCTCGGCGTCAGCGACGGTTTCAAATTCGGCTGTGGCTTGTTGCTGGCGGGCGCTGCTTTCTATTTCGCCCTGATCATGGTCGCCGCGACCGCGGTACTCGTCGCGATGGTCCTGGGAATCCCCCTTCCCTTCGGTCTGGGTCGTTGAAGCCGTATCCGGAGCACCCCGACGAGCAGTTCGTTCGGCAACCGCTGCCGCCGGACGAGATCGATCGTTTCCTTCGCCACGAGAGCTGGTTCGTTCGGCAGGAATGCCTCCTTTACCAGCATCGTCTGCGCACGATCAGCGTCGCTCAGATTATTTGGGTCATCGAGAACGACGAACATCCCCTCAATCGACGACTGGCGCGAGGTTTCCTCCAAGAGATGCCTCGACTTGCGACCGCGGAGGACGATGGACCCGCCAGCGGTCCGGACAACTAAGCGGTACTCTAATCTCAAATACTCAAATATTGGGCATTTCGAGCCCGTCCGGCTATAATCAGATCTGCCTGACCAGACAGGCGTGTACTTTGACCGAACGGGCGGTGACCGAAATGATTAGCGCAGCCAACGCCGTGGACATCCGGCATGAACGTCTCGTCGATTCCTACGGACGACTGATCGGCGACTTGCGGATCTCCCTCACCGACCGCTGCAACTTTCGTTGTCAGTACTGTATGCCCGCGGAGGGGCTTCCCTGGTTGCCAAGCGAACGGGTTCTGACTGACGACGAGATTGTACGGATTGCTCGGCTGTTCGTCCGAAGCGGGGTGAAGGAAATTCGACTGACCGGCGGAGAGCCAACGGTTCGCCCAAACCTGCCGGAGATCGTTCGACGACTTAGCGCCCTGCGCGACGACGGATTGGAAAGCCTCAGTCTCACGACGAACGGCGTTCTGCTGCATAAGCTGGCTGGCCCGCTCGCCGAGGCTGGCCTTACCCGGATCAACGTTAGTCTGGACACTCTCGTTCGGGAGAAGTTCCACCGGATCACCCGTCGCGATTGCCTGGATCGCGTCCTCCGTGGTCTGGAGGCGCTCGAAGCCTATCCGACGATTCGACCGATCAAGGTCAACGCGGTCGCGATAAAGGACTTCACCGAGGAAGAGATTCTCGACTTCGCCCGACTCGCCCGAGCGAAACCCTATCAGGTTCGGTTTATCGAGTTCATGCCCCTGGACGCCGATGGGAATTGGCGTCGCGAACAGGTACTCAGCGGTCGGGAGATTTTCGACGTCATGAACGCCTGGCAGCCGCTGGTGCAGATCAAGACCGACCCGAGCTCCACCTCACGAGTGTATCGCTTCGCGGACGGTCGCGGCGAGGTTGGCTTTATCAATCCGGTCAGCGAGCCATTTTGCTCGACCTGCAACCGGGTTCGTCTCACCGCCGATGGACAGATTCGGACCTGCCTCTTTTCCATCGACGAGTACGACCTGGGCAAGCCGATGCGCGCGGGCGCGACCGACGACGATCTGATCGCGGTGATGCGGCGTGCGGTTTCGCACAAGGAACTTAAGCACCGCATCAACGAAGGCGCGGCTTTTCAGCGCGCGTCACGAAGCATGTCTCAGATTGGCGGCTAAAGGGACGTACCTCTAGCGTCGCTTGGGCCGCTTTCCGAGGAAGAGTGACGAGAGGCTGTCGCGCGCCGATGGTACTTCTGGCGATGTAATGTCCGATGGTGGCGGCGCACCCGGATGCCAGGCCGCGCGCCGCTCGTGAGCGGCTTCCACACGAGTTCGGACCGCGCCATCGTCACCGGCGCGTAGCAACTCGGCAAGTTCGCCAATCTCCTGTTGCAGGGCCTCTAGACGACCGCGGACGAGGTCGCGATTGACCTGAAGCCAGGCCACCTGTTCATCTGGTGCATCAAGGGCTGCCGCGGTAAGCGCGGCGAACCGGGCACCGGCCAGGCGCTGAGAATCGCGCCAGCTCGCGTTGTCGGCGGCGAGGTTCATCAAAAGGCAGGCGAGGAGTGCCGGAACCTGCTCGAGTACGGCGATGTAGGCATCGTGTTCGCCTTCGTCGAGGAAGAGCGGCTTGGCGCCGATGAGTTCCGCCATCCGGATCACCTGGGATACCGCGGATTGGGTCGCCGACGGCGACGCGACGATGCAGTACGATTGTCCCTGGAAGAAGCCGGCGGCCGGAGCACTAAAGCTGACGTCGGGGCGGGGAATCGGATGGCCGCCGACGAAGCTGACGTTCGCTGGCAGGTAACGCGCCGCCGCGGCGAGGACTGGCCCCTTAATCGCAACGGTGTCGGTGACGATGCAGCCGGCCGCGAGATGCGGCGCCATGTCCCCGAATAGCTTGTCGACGGCGCTCAAGGGGACCGCGAGAACCACGATGCCGGCCCCTTCCAGCGCCGCCGGCAGATTCCATTCGGCTCGGTCGACCGCGCCGAGCCGCTTAGCGGTCGACAGCCGATCGGAGGATAAATCGTGGCCCGCGATCTCGACGTTCGGCTGGTTGGCCTTCAGGGCGAGTCCCAGCGAGGTGCCGACCTGACCCAGCCCGATAATCGTCACGCGCGCCATTTGTTTCCTCCCCCGCCAATCGGGATCACATCGAACGATCGTAGGTACGGAGCAGGTTGCTGTTCTCGTCACTTCCCGGGGAATCGTGACCGCGGATCAGGCAGATCACCGCCGGCTGGCTACCGGCTCTTTCGGCGAGTTCCGCGCCGATGGCCGCGTGGTGTGCCGCGATATAGAATGGCTGACGCCAGTCGCCGGCCTGACCGTTGGCCAGCCAGCGCGCGCCACGCGGAAATAGATACGCGGTGAGCGAGTAGGTCACCCGCAGGACAACCGGAAGCGACCCAACCGACTTCCCAACGTCGTGGAGTAACGCCCCGGCGAGTAAGTCCGGGTCGTCGTGGCCGTCGGCGAGGAGTTTCGCGGCGAGGTCCAGACTATGACGCTGGTCCGCTACGCTCATGGAACGAAAAAGCGCGCGCTCGGTCGGTGAGAGAACGCGCTCCAGGGTACGCGCGTCGGCCGGCCGCGGTTGCGCCCAAACCACGCCGAAAAACCGGCGGGCTAAGTGGGGCAGGCGCTCGGCAAATTCGACGATTGGCCAGCGCCTCCGATTTGGCAAGGCCGTTCGCGCCACTACATTGCCCCCAGCACCTGCAGCAGCGGTCCACTGGCGGCGCTCAGGATCGACTGAAGCACTCCCGGCAGAAGAAATACCAGCAGGATGAGCAGACCAGGCCCGTAGCCTTCGAGTCGGGCGAACCGGAATCCAAGATTAGAGGGCAACAAAGCCATGACGACCCGGGAACCGTCCAGCGGGGGAATCGGGATCATATTGAAAATCGCCAGGACGACGTTAACGATGACCCAGGTTCCAACGAACGACTGAGAAATTGGAAGTCGCGCCAGGACGTGAATGCCAAGCGCGGCGAGAATCACGTTAGAGATTGGACCAGCAAGCGCGACAATGCCCATGCCAACCAGTGGGCCGTTCGGAAGGTTCTTCAAGAAGCCGCGCTGCAGTTTCCAGGGGGAAATCGGGACCGGCTTGCCCCAGCCGATTCCAAATCCAGCCAGGCTGGAGATGACCAGGACAAACGCGCCAGCCGGATCGAGGTGCGCCAACGGGTTCAGGGTCAAGCGACCGGCCTGGCGCGGACCGGGATCGCCGAGAAAGTCGGCCACCAGGGCGTGACTAGCCTCGTGTATGGAAAGGCTAACCAACAGCGCCACGGCCATATACAAAATCAAAATCGGGTCACGAATCTGGAACATCGTTCCTACCTACTCTCTAACAAGCCGCCGCGCTCGACAACGTTCAGCAACGCTCCGGGACGACGAGCGAGTTCCTCGCGTTCAGCGCACCGATGCATTCTCCGCGCCTGGCGAGACCAGCGCGTCGACGAACGCCCGGGCGTCGAACGCTTCGATGTCGTCGAGGTGCTCGCCACTACCCAGGAAAAGAACCGGTACACGAAGTTCGCGAACGATCGGGAATACCGAGCCGCCCTTCGCGGTGCCATCGATCTTCGTCAGCACGAGACCGTTGATCGCCGCGCTCTTTTGGAACTCGCGCGCTTGGACGAGTGAGTTTTGTCCAATCGTCGCATCGAGCACGAGTAAGGTCGCCTCCGGTGCACCGGGCTGTTGTTTCGCCAGGATTTTGTATAGCTTGCGCAGTTCGTCCATGAGGTTATCTTTCGTGTGCAACCGTCCGGCCGTGTCGATGACCAAAACGTCGGCGCGACGGGAAATCGCGGCTTGCCATGCGTCGAAGACGACCGCGCCGGGGTCGGCGCCGTGCTGGTGACTGACCACCTGGGCGCCCACGCGGTCCGCCCAAATCTTGAGCTGATCGATCGCCGCGGCGCGGAAGGTGTCCGCCGCTGCCACGACACACTTGTGCCCCTGGTTCTGCCAATAGCCCGTCAGCTTCGCGATTGACGTGGTCTTGCCAACCCCGTTGACGCCGACGACGAGCACCGTCGTCAATTTGCCGAACGGTATGTCGAGCTGCTTTGGCTGATCGGAGTCGTTCAGGATGTCTACCAGGACACTCTTGAATGCCTCGCGCGCGCGGTCGCCGTCTTTAATCCGCTGGCGCTGAACCCGCTCTTTCGTCGCATCAATGATGTACTCGGTCGTCGGAACGCCGACATCGGCTCGGATGAGCAGCTCTTCAAGCTCGTCCCACAGGGCGTCGTCGACTTCACGCTGGTCGAAGAGGTCAGCCACCTGGCCGAAAACCGCGTCGCGGGTCCGGGTCATGACCTGGCTGAGCTTTTTCAATCGATCAAACAAGGCAGACTCCTCTACAAAGAGTGGTTGAAAGACCCGCCGATCACCGAATCGGCGGGTCTTTCAACCACTCTTCACCAATAATTATAGCACTTGTCGTCCGCCAGGCCCCAAATTAGCGACCCGCGCGTGTCGTCTGGCGAGTCCGGAGAACCGAGTAGATACTGGGCATTTCGCCAACCGGTACGACGATCAGCGTTGGCTCGTCGGATTTCAAAGCCTCGCGCAACGCTCCCGCCAGTTTGTCGGGCTGCTCGGCGGTGAAGCTGCGGATGCCGAACGCGTCGGCAAGTTTGGAAAAGTCCGGGTTGAGCAGATCCGACGCGATAGTATGACCGCCAAAAGACTCTTTTTGGATCCGTCGCACGTTTCCGTACGCCCCATCGTCGAAGACGACGGTCACCACCCCGATTCCGTGGCGCGCCACCGTCGACAGTTCTTGAACGTTGAAGAGAAAGCCACCATCGCCATTAATTGAAACGACTTTGCGGTCTGGATTGCCCACTTGAGCGCCGAGAGCGGTGGGGAAGCCGAAGCCGAGGGTGCCCTGATAGCCGGAGCCAAGATAGGTTCGCGGTTGGTACACCGGAAATGCCTGGTGGGACCAGTATCCAACCTGGGTGCTCTCGACGACCACGATTCCGTTGTCCGGCAACTCCGCGCGGATGGCCCGCGCGAATGCCGACTGGGGCTGGACGCTGTCGAGGCGAGCCTCGGCGCTGAGCTTCGTGGAGATCAACTCAGCTTGTCGAGATTCGCGGGCCCAGTTGTAGCGCGGAATTCGCTCCAGCAAATCGGTCAGACCGCGCTTCGCGTCGGCCACGATGCCAATCGTCGGCTGGCGATTCCGGCCGACTTCGCGTGGATCAATATCCATTTGAATGATCAGCGGAGTGGCGTTTGTCGGCCAGGTTGCCTCGACCACCTGCGCGAAGCGTGTGCCGACGGCCAGGACGACGTCGGATTCAGAAACCAGGTCTGGGAGGGAAATCGGGTACTGCGCCAGGTAATGTCGATCGGACAGCGCGCCCTTCCCATTGCGGGACGGAACAACTGGCGCCTGCAACATCTCGGCGAGCAGTTGAAGCTCCGGACTGGCTCCGCTCAAGAGGACGCCACTGCCGACCAGAATCAGCGGGCTGCGCGCCTGACCGAGAACTCGGGCCGCTCGCTCGATTAGTTCGGGATCGCTAGCCGGTCGTTCAATCGAGATTGGGTCGAGCAGGGAGATTTCCGCCGGTGCCTGGAGGACATCCGGTGGAATCTCCAGTTCGACCGGGCGGGGACGACCGGAGCGAAGCTGTCGGAACGCCTCCTGAACAAGACGGGGAATCTCCGTTGGCCCGCTCGCGCGTGCCGCCCATTTCGTGAGCGAAGCGGCGGTCCGAAGCTGATCCGGAATTTCGTGGAGGACACCGCGGCCGACGCCGATCAAATCCGATTGTATCTGACCAGTCAGGCACAGCACCGGCGACGAGCAGGCGTAGGCGGTGGCTAGACCCGCGCTGGCATTGAGCAATCCGGGACCCGGAACGACGAAGCAGGTTCCCACCGTGCCGGTCGAGCGGGCGTAACCGTCGGCCATATACGACGTCGCCTGTTCGTGGCGCGTGTGAACTACCTGGATCTGATCTCGTTCTTCCCAAAGCGCGTCAAATGCCCAGTCGAGCTGGATGCCGGGGAGACCGAAGATGGTCGTGACGCCCTCACGCTTGAGCGATTGCACCAGCGCCTGGCCGCCGGTCAGGAAAGGCATGCCCGTGTCCTCCCGAGTGCTGCTGCTTATCGTCGAGCACTATAACGCAATTTTAACTTCTCGGATAGGCACAATTAGCCCAGGACCGCTATAATCATACTATCGCGGTCATCACCACAGCATGCCCACCGTACCACTTGACCGCTTCTTGACCTCTGACATCGACGACCGCTCATGGACTGGATTGCCGGTTGTTCTTCGCCCGAAGAGCGTGCTGGCAATGCTCGGATTAATTGCGCCGGACTAATCGTGGTTGAGGTTTGATGCGATGACTGATGTCCTCACGCGCCCGGATTTGGCTTCCAGTCAACCGGACATTGATCGTAACGTGCCGATTCCGTATTACTATCAGCTTCAGGGACTGCTCCGCCAGCAGATCGTGAACGGGAGCTGGCAGGTTGGCCAGCAGGTGCCTTCCGAGAAGCAACTTTGCCAGCAGTATTCCGTCAGTCGAACGACGGTGCGCCAGGCGGTCAATCAACTCGTTCTGGACGGTCTAGTTTTCCATGTCAAGGGGAAGGGAACCTTCGTTGGGCGCCGACAGTCCTAAGGAAGGCACGTCCCAGATCACCCGGATACGAGCAGCCAGGGTCGTCACGCCGCTAGAGGTCATCACGGACGGCGCGATTTTGGTTGAGGGTACGCGCATCGTCGCGGTTGGTCCTTCGGCGCACGTCCCCTCACCCAACGGGGGCCGAGACTGGGATCTTGGCGCGGTCACTGTTGGACCCGGTTTCCTGGACGTTCACATCCATGGTGCCGGAGGTTTCGCCGCGACCGACGGCGCCAGTAGCGTGGCTGACATCTCGCGCTACCTGCCGCGGCACGGCGTGACTTCCTGGCTGCCCACCTTGACGCCGCGGGAAACTCTTGCCGAGATGGTCGAGTTGATCGCCGGTGTGCTAGACGGTCGTCAAAATGAAGGCGCGGAAGCGGCCGGGATTCATCTCGAAGGGCCGTTCTTGAGTCTCAAGCGGCCTGGCGCGATTCGTCCGGAGTGGTTTCATCCCCCAACGCTTCCCTTGCTGGACAGTCTTCTGGACGCGGGTCTGGGGCAGATTCGGCTGATGACTCTCGCGCCCGAGCAGGACGGCGCGCTTGACGTCGTTCGTCGGTTGGTTCAGCGCGGCGTTACCGCTTCGATTGGGCACAGCGATGCGACTGCCGAGCAAGTCATCGTCGCGGAGAAGGCCGGCGTTCGTCACGCGACGCACACTTTCAACGCTATGCGGCCGTTACACCATCGGGATCCTGGCGTGGTGGGCGCGGTGATGGCGTCCGATCAAATTCGTGGCGAGTTGATCGCCGATGGCGTGCACGTCGATCCGCTGGCGATGCGGGCACTTATCCGCGCGAAGTCAGCACACGGCGTCGCGCTGATTACCGACGCTGTCGCCCCGGCCGGGCTGGGAGACGGAGACTACACTTTCGACGGGCGACCAATTCGGGTTCGGCTCGGACGAGCGACCCTGGCGGACGGAACAATCGCCGGCAGTGTGGGGACCGCCGACGACAACTTTCGGCGGATCATCCGCGAGTGTGGCGTGTCTCTTGTCGAGGCGTTTATCATGTCGGCCCTGACTCCGGCCCGCGCGGTCAACCTGGCAGACCGTAAGGGGCAGGTCGCGGCGGGTCGCGACGCCGACCTTGTCGTTCTGGACTCGGAACTTCAGGTTCGACTCACGATTTGTCGCGGTGAAGTAGCGTACTCCCGCTAAGCCGCGGGCAGAACGAATCAATGGATCGGTGAGGTGGCGATGTCCGAGACCAGAAACCTGGGCGACGTCGTTGGATTCGACGTCGGTGGAACGAAAGTCGCGGCCGGACTCGTCACCCCGAACGGACAGATTACTTCCCGACAGCGGTTTGCCACGGCCGCCGACGATCCCGAGCGACTTGTTGAGCAACTGGCTGGAGCCGTCGACGCGTTTCGATCCTCCGGCGAATCTGGTCGAAGGGTTGTCGCGGTTGGTGTGGCAATCCCCGGTCAGATCGACTGGCGGCGTGGCGTGTGCATTCGGGCGGCGAACCTACAGTTGCACGACTTTCCTTTGGGCGAGCGCCTCGCCAAGGCAACCGACCTACCGGTTGCGGTCGAGAACGACACCAACGCGGCGGCGTTGGCCGAGTGGCGTCACGGCGCCGGCGTTGGGCACCACGACTTCTTTTTCGTCACGATCGGAACCGGCATCGGCGGAGGGGCAATCCTCGACGACCGGCTGGTCCACGGATCCAATGGCAACGCTGGCGAGATTGGCCACACCGTCGTCCAGCGCGATGGCCCGCTTTGCGGTTGTGGCAGTCGAGGCTGCGTCGAGGCTTTAGCTTCGGGCGGCGCGCTGACTCGGGAAGCTCTTCGCATTGCTCGGGAGTTTCCCAGCTCGTTGCTCGGACGCTTGGCCGTGGAGCGAGGCTCGGTCAACGCGACCGACCTCTTTCGAGCTGCCGACCTTGGAGACGACGTTGCTAGCCCGATTCTTGAAGATCGGATCCGCTTTCTCGCGGTGAGTATGAACAATCTGTTTGAGTTGTTCGATCCCACCGTGCTCGCGATTGGCGGTGGGATGAGTCGGGTCGGCGAACCGCTTTTCCACCGGCTGAAGCACTTCTTGCGGGAGCAACGTCCGAGTTCGCCGGATGTCACTGGACGAATTACGGCGGCGCGGCTTGGCGAAGACGCGGGAATTCTTGGCGCCGCGGCATCGGTACGGAACGGAGGAGCATTTTTATGAGCGCCCACCTGAACGCAAGCCTGGCTGTTCTCGATGAACTCCTCGAAGGAATGCAGAACCTCCTCGGCGGACTCGACGACGAGGCCGTAAACTGGATTCCGCTAGCGAACGACACGAACTCAATCGCGGTCATGGTCGTTCACACGCTCGGCTCCCTGGACACCTGGTTCTCGAGGGGATTTGGCGTCGAACTGCCAAGAAATCGGCAAGCGGAGTTCAGCGCGCAGTTGGGGGCACGTGAACTCGTCGAACGCGTGGCCCAGGCCCGCGAGCGATCGAAAGCCCAGTACGCCCGACTGGCCGAACTCGACCTGGCGGCACCGCGAACGCTCACTCGCTCGTTCGGTCCGTTACCGGCGGAGCCAAACGCGGCGTGGTGCGTCGAGCACGCGATCATTCACGCCGGCGAACATTGGGGTCAAATTCAACTTACCCGCCAGTTGTACGATGCGCGAGCCCGCTAGCTCACGATCTTCCAGACGACAAAGCCGACGACGACGAGGATCACGACGCCAATGAGCGCCGAAACCGGATCCCCCCCAAACGACGGCGCGCCGCCACCCGCGGAAACCATTCGTCAGCATCCTTGAGGCAAAGATCTCGGAGCGAGGATCCAAACCGAACCCTCGCGTGCTCCACTCTTCAATTTTAACTCTTTGTCCAGGGGACTGGCCAGGGCCGGGCTGGACCTGCCAAGCCGGCCCTGGCCAGTTGTTCCGACCCTCGTTCCTCGGCAAGTTGCCGAATCATGGCGGGCTGAGACTGGTCAGGAGACCGACGACCGCGATGATGAGCACTGCCCAAAGAGCCTCAAAGCGAATCGAGCGGGAGAACCAGGCATCAAGGCTCTTCGTTCCAACAATCCGAGACACGACTCGCGGCAGTTTGTCCGCGTCCCCGCGAATCAGGGCCGGTCGAATGAGCCAGTGGTGGAGGGCGCCCAGAGTGACCAGTGGCACGACCAATAGCGTCTTTAGCAGGACAACGCGCCCATAGGGACTCTGGACGAGGTTATCCGCCGTCGCGACGTGGTAGACCCCCTCGAAAAAACCGGTGACCACGACGATGGCGAGTGCGTAGGTGGCGACGGCACTGAACCGACGAACCAGAGCCCGGCGAATGATTGAACTGTCGGATCGCGCCCGGCTTCCGGACGCGCCGCTAAACACGAGCGACAGTTGAATCAGGCCGCCGACCCAGATAGTCACCGCGGCGAAATGAAGCCAATCGTTCGCCACCGCGACCACGGCGAGCGTTCGCACCGCCGCGCTGTGGCTCGTCAACGAAAAGGAGAGAAGCAATCCGCCCCCCAGTAGAACAGCGGGGCCATCCCATCGCGAAGGGCAGTTGTTACCGCGATACAGGAGAATGATGCCTAAGATACTGGCGAGCGCCATCCGAACTAACCACAGCTGACCGAACGTCGTTTGGGTCGCGAGCAGAACCAGCGGTGGACCCAGGTCGTCAATGGACGACGCATCGGTCGCAATTGCCGCCGCGTTGGTCAGATAAATGACGTTGGCGAACATAAAGAGAAGCCAGGCCAATTCGGCAATCGCCCACTGACCTGGCGTGATTCGAACCCGCGTTTTGGAAGGAAGTTCGTCCAGAAGTGCCCGGCTTTGAAGCAGCCAGAATGCGAAGCTCCCAACGATGACAATGGTGGAAAGAAGAATCAGCCAGCGGAGTGTGATTTCGAGTAGCGATCCCGACCCGTTTTCAGCGGCGCGCGCGGCCGATCGAACACCGGGCGGCGGACCAGTCACACCAATCCCAAAGGTGAAACTGCCTCGCGTGAAGTGGCCGTCGAGTTTCGCTTGCGCCTGCCAGGTGACAACGTACCAACCTCTCGGTAGGTTTGACGCGAGTTGGACGACGAGCAACCGGGGATTCTCCGACGCGACCTGACTGGCCGTGCTGACTGGATGTCGGTTCCCATCGTAGACGACCGCTCGCGAGAATTGTGGCTCAAGATCCTCGCTAAACCAGAGCCGAACGTCCGCAGGTGCCTTGGGAATCGTCTCCCCATCGGCGGGGGCCGATCGCTCTAAATTGGAGTGGGCCAGAGCCACGCTTGCTCCGAAGTGCAGCGCGAGCAAGGCGAAAGCGATGGACGTAAGACCCACGCGAAGAAGTCGTCGATGGGTGGACACGCGTCTGAACATGTGGTTGGATCTCCGGATGTGCATCGCACCGCATGTTCTCAAATGCCAACAGCCGACACAACCGACTCTGCTATACTCTTGGGCACTTCGACGCACTGTCGGTCGCTTGTTATGATTGTCAGTTAGCCCGCTATCCCTTTGTGAACCTTGAGTGGGGGGTCGCCACCAATAACCCGTAAACCGCGGGGGGAGGCGAAGAAGCAGTGCCGAATCAGTGCATGTTCTCAAAGTAGCGTTAAGAGGAATTGACGGGGCATGTCGCAAGTAGAAAAACCCTCGTTCGGTCCCGGGGCAGTCGACGCGGATATCCGCTCGGCGGACCTCAGAGTCGGCGAGCAAGATCTTAAGATCCCCGCGCTGATTCGGCGCAACACCGTGTTCCTAACGCTCGCGGAGATGTTTGTCGGAACCGGTCAGCAAATGGTCCCGACTCTCAGTTCGATCGTCGTGTACTCGTTTATGGGGTCGGCGACGTTCGCCGGAATCGGTAGCAGTATCATCGGCCTGACTCGCGCTCTCGTGTCGTACCCGACTGGACATTTAGCGGACCGCCGCGGGCGCAGACCAATTCTCCTGATGGGACTCGTGCTGAGCCTTCTCGGTGCAATCGCGATGGGCGCATCGCTAACCGGGTCGTCATTTGCCCTGTATCTGTTTGGTCTCCTGGTCTTCGGGCTCGGAAGCGGCACCAGTCAGCAGCAGCGAAGGCTATCCGCCGCGGATATGTATCCGCCCGCGCGTCGCGGCGAAGGACTTGGCTTCGTGCTGACCGGTTCGCTCGTCGGCGCGTTGGGCGGCCCCGCGATCATTGGCCTATCCGAGACGCTAGCGCAGACGGTGCACCTGAACCAGATGGCCCTTGCCTGGTTTATCGTGCCGTTTGCGATTGTTCCAAGCATCGCCTTTATTCTCCTTATCCGACCCGATCCGAAAGACATCGCGATGCACTTGGAGCGCTTTTATCCGGGCTATCAGCCGGAGGAATCATCAGCGAACACCATCGACGAGTCCGAGAAAGTGAATATCGCAACCTTCGTCCGAAATTATCCTCAACTTGTCGCCCTGGTTAGTATGTTCGTTCTCTACGCGAACATGACGATGATGATGTCCTTAGCGCCGCTCCAGATGACCGATCGAGGGATGCCTCTGACGGAAATCTCGCTGACCGTGGCTGCCCACGTCATCGGAATGTTTGGTTTCTCGATTCCGATCGGCCGACTTACCGATCAGGTCGGGAGGCGGCCAACCGTTCTTCTGGGGATCTTTATCTCGACGATTGGAACGATGTTTTCGGCCCTGACCAGTTCATACGCACTGATCATGGCAGGGCTGTTTCTGGTTGGGGTGGGTTGGTCGTTCGGCAACGTTAGCACGGCCGCGCTCATCGCGGACACCGCGGCTCCGAGCGTGCGGGGGCGCGCCATGGGCGCCAATATCACTTTTGGGTCACTTGCTTCGATCGTTGCCCCGATCATCGGTGGTGTGCTACTGGCGCAGTTCGGGGGGGTGTCACTGGTCGTGGTCAGCGTGATCTTGATGATCCCCCCGATAGTTCTATTGCTTCGCCTGCAGGAGACCAGCCCCGGCCATTACGCGTGAATGAGCGGCGATTCACCAAAAGCGCCGCTCATTCACGCGGCGGCGGGCGCATATTGCTGAACCAGACCGTCCGGGACACCGGCGCGGGTCAGACCGTTGACGATCGCTTGCCAGTCTTCATCATACAGCGGTATCCCATTCGCACGCCGGTCGTCTTCACAGCGCCGCTCCAAATCGCCCGGGACCAGAACTTCGGTGACACCCTCGGCTGGCGGGATCGAGCGAATGTCTCGGATGATTTGGTCGATCCGCTCGGCAAAGGTGCCACCGCTGGTAAAGCGGGCGGGGTCAATTGCCTGAAAGTAGAAACTTTGCCCGCGAACCAGTGGATCGCCGGCGTGAACGACGCTTAGGGTTACCGTCGCGCCGGCAAGAGCTCCGGTGAGCGCGTCGACCAATACTCCCATGCCGTAGCCCTTATGGCCGCCAAATGGCAGGAGCGTGCCTTTCAGCGCGGCCGCGGCGTCGGTCGTCGACTTACCCTCGGCGTCAACTGCCCAGCCAAGGGGAATTGCCTGTCCGCGGCGCTGAGCTTTGAAGATCTGGCCGTGCGCCGCCGCGCTCGTCGCGATGTCCAGGATGATTGGACCTTCGTCGCCGCCCGGGAAGCCGTAGCTAATCGGGTTCGTCCCGTGAACCGCCTTGGCTCCGCCGAAAGGCGCGACGGTTGGTCCAGCGTTGCAGAGGGTTAGTCCGATCAGCCCTTCCTGAACCGCGAGCCAGGAATAGTATGATGCCGCGCCGAAATGGTCGCAGTTAAAGCAAACGGCGATTCCAACCCCGTTGGCCTTTGCCTTGGCGATCGCCATGCCCATGCCTCGACTACCGATCACCGGGCCAATCGTTCCGTTCCCTTTCAGCGAGGCGGTGGCGACATCGTCGCGAATGACTTCGCTCGGTCCGGAGCGGTCGATGTCGCCTCGGGCGATGCGATTCGCGAGGCCGGGCAATATGCTAACGATTCCGTGGCTGTCCAGTCCGCGAAGGGTGGCGAACATGATCGAGTCGGCGCAGACCACGGCCTGATCTTCGGGAAGTTTCAACGCGGTGAAAGCGGCCAGACACAGGGCCCGACCGCGTTCCGGTGATAGTCGTCGCACAGTTCCTCCGGGAAAATGGTTTGGCGTGGCGAGACTAGCGGTTCAACAAGCTCGGGTTCACGCAGGCCGGTGGCGACTGACCGGCGAGAACGGCGAGGAGATTGCGTGCCGCTAATTCCGCCATGCGCTCTCGCGTGCGAATGGTTGCCGATCCTACGTGTGGCATCAGGACGACGTTGTCCAGTTGGAGCAGCGGGTCAGTTTCCGGAATCGGTTCCGGAGCGTAGACGTCGAGTCCGGCACCCGCGATACGGTGCGCCCGAAGCGCGTCGGCCAACCCCGCTTGATCGACGACGGTACCGCGGGCGGCGTTGATCAAATAGGCCGACGGTTTCATGCGGGCCAACTCGGCCGCGCCGATCAGGTGGTGGGTCTCCGGGGTCGCCGGAACGTGGAGCGACACGAAGTCTGACCGCTCCAGCAACTCTTCGAGACTGACGTATTGGGCGCCGAACTCGGCTTCGAGGTCTGGATGTCGGTTGCGGTTGTGGTAAAGAATTCGGGCCCGAAACGCGGCGACGCGCCGCGCGACCTCGGTTCCGATTCTCCCCAGTCCGACGATGCCCACGGTGGATTCGGTCAGATCCTGGCCGAGGAGCAGAAGCGGGGTCCAGTACTGCCACTGGCCGGAACGCGTGAACTGGTCGCCCTGGACGACCCGACGGGAAACCGCGAGCATCAGCGCCAGGGTCAGGTCGGCGGTCGCGTCGGTGAGGACGCCCGGAGTGTTGCAGACCGCGATGCCGCGCTCGGTACACGCGGCGACGTCCACGTTGTCGTATCCGACGGCTACGTTGCTGATGACCTTCAGTCGCGGAGCGCGCGCGAGTAACTCACGGTCAAAGCGGGACGCCGGGTGCGACAGGATTCCGTCGGCGGTTTCGACCGCGGCGAGCAAGCGGTCCCGCGGCATCGGACTGTCTTCGGACCAGTAGGTGACCTCGGCCACCTGGCGCGCCATGCTCACCCCCGGCTCGTGCAAGAACTGGGGAATCACGACGTGTGGACGCGATGCGGATGCGGTCATCGGCACACTCTCTCCGGGCGTTAGGTTGGGATCTCGCGTACCTGGCCGGCGGCGCCGCGCAAGATTTCGTCGATCTCGGCGCGGTCGCCATCGCTCAGGCTCAGCGACAGCGCCTCGACGTTTTCTTCGATCTCTGCCGGTCGACGAGTACCGGAGAGGGCGACCGACACCAGCGGGTTGCTCAGGACCCAGGCGAGGGCCAGGCGAGGTAAGGTCGCCTCCTTGCGGCCGGCCAGCGCCTTCAACTGATCGACGACGGCGAGGTTCTTCGGGAAGTTCTCCGGCGTGAAGAGCGACTGACCAAAGAGCATCCCTCGACTGCGCCAGTCAGTCGGGTCGAACGTCGTATCCGGAGTGAACGCACCGGTCAGCAGGCCGTGCGCCAGTGGGCCATACGCCATGATCCCCAGGCCCAATTCCCCGGCCGTTGGCATCATTTCATATTCCCAGCGACGATCGAATAAGTTGTAGCCGACCTGGTTGGTAATGATCGGCGCGGTCCGGCGGCACTCCTGAAGTTGGGCGGCGCTGAAGTTCGAGACTCCCACGTAGCGAACTTTGCCGTCGCGTCGAAGATCGTTGAGCGCCCGCATCGATTCCTCGATGGGCGTTTCCGGGTCGGGCCAGTGGATCAGGTACAGGTCGATGTAGTCGGTGCCCAGGGACTTCAGGCTTTCTTCGCAGTCGGTAATGACTGACTCGTAGCGCGCGTCGCGTCGGGGCTTCTGACCGGGTCGGGTTGGCAGGGCGCCCTTGGTGACGACGATGACCTTGGACCGATCCGCGCCAAGTGCACGGCCCAGCAGTTCTTCGGACCGGCCGGCGCCGTAGCCGCGGGCGGTATCGTAGAGGGTGACGCCAAGCTCGATCGCGCGGCGAATTGCCCGGGTGACTTCGGAGTCATCGATCGCGCCGTAGCTTCCGCCCATCTCCCAGCAACCAAAGCCAATCGCCGAGACGACGAGGTCGGACTTCCCCATGGGTCGGTATTCCATCGTTAGCCCTCATCTCCAATTCTTCGATAGATTGGTCCGCGCTCGCGCGCCTTGGCGAGCAGCGACGGGTCAAACGGGAGTAAAGTGTGACCGCCTGGTTGGGGTGGCTGAAGGTCGGCCCCTAACGCGGCCAGCACCGCTGGGTGGGTGTAATAGGCTCGATAGGTTCGGTTGACGAGAAACGCGAAGAACTCCGGGTGCGCAGCTTCCACGGCCTGCAGAACTTGGATCTGAACCGCCGCGTCCAGGGCGATGAACTCGGCGTCGCCGGTCTGCCACGCGGTGATGCCGACGGCAGCGAGGCCGTCGAGGAATCGGCGACGTTCGACGGGCGCGGTGCCGAGTTCTCTCTCAATGGCTTCGACCGCGCCAACCCTGCCGCCCGCGGGCAGCGTACCCTCGGCGGGGATGATTCGTTCTACCACCGCGACGGCGAGCCCGCGCTGAGCCGCGCTCAGAATGCCCTTTTCCCCCATGTCGGCCTCGACTTCCGCGGTCATTCGTTAACAACTAACTGCTGGCGATTCCTGGCGATGTAGTCGGCGGTCCGTAACGCGAGCGCTTGAATCGTCGTCGTTGGATTTACCGCGGCGCTGGTGACGAAGACACTTCCGTCCACGACGAACAGGTTGGCAACGTCGTGGCTGCGGCCCCAACGATCGACGACGGATTTTTCCGGATCGTCGCCCATGCGCGCGGTTCCCATCAAGTGCCAACCGCTTGGTCGGAGCGGGCTGGTTTCCATCACGCTCGCCGCGCCGGCCGCTTCGAGGGCTTCTCGGGCGCGGGCGGTTCCGAAGGCGAGTTGGCGCTGACTGTTCTCGCTCAATCGGTAGGTGACCCGAGGGGCCGGGATGCCGTCGCTGTCGGTCAAGCTCGGGTCGAGGGTAACCTGATTCACCTCTTCCGGAAGGTCTTCGCCCATGACGCCGAAACTTGCCAGGTGGCCATAGCGCTCGGCCATAACTCGGTGGTGGTCGCCACCCCAGGGAACTCGCTGGCCGACGAAGGCCCCCAACGCGGTGTGCAAGGGCCCGGACTGGCGTACCCCCTGGAGCATAACGCCGCGCACGAAGCCGCGAGTTTCGTCGGTTTCATAGAACTCGTGGGAATACAGACTCGAGCCGATTCCGCCCTTCGTCGAGTCAAGGGCCTCCGAGAAGACCCCGGTGACCGCGGCGAACGGGTGGAACATCAGATTTTTGCCGACCAGACCGTTGCGATTCGCCAGGCCATCCGGAAAGTGGCGCGATCGCGAGTGCAGTAACAGACGCGGCGTACCGATGCCGTTGCAGGCCAGAATAACCAGGCTAGCCCGCTGTTCTTGGAGTTTGCCGTCGCCGTCGTAATAGAGTGCTCCGTTGGCGAGACCTCGCGAATCCACGGTGATCTCGCGAACGCGGGCGTGGGTGATCAATTCGGCGCCGCTGCGGATCGCTCGTGGCCAGTAGGTCACGTCCGCGCTAGAGCGCGAGCCCCGCGAGCACCCAAGGTCGCACGGACCACAATGGTTACAGGGTAGTCGCTTGTCGTCGCCGTAGGGCTCGGAAATCGCCGCGGTGTCGGATACCCACCAGTGCCAGCCCAGTTTATCGAAACCCCGCCCAATCGTCGCGCCGTAGCTGCCCAGCGGTAGTGGACGGGTCGGTCGAGGGGATTTAGGAGGATAGGCCGGATCGCCGGCCAGACCGGAGACTCCGATCTCGCGATCGTTCCAGTCGTAGAAGGGTTCGAGTTCTGAGTAACTGAGGGGCCAATCATCGCCGACGCCGTCGAGTGAACGTACCCGGAAGTCGCTCGGGTGGAAGCGTGGGAAGTGCTGGGTCCAGTGGATCGTGCTGCCGCCAACCGCATTGAACATTAAGGGGGCGAACGTCGAAGTCGAGTTCTCGACTGGGTAATCCTCCGGCCGGCGGCGCACGTTCGGGTCAGCGCTAAAATCAGTGTAGCGGTGAACTTCCCAATCGCTCTTGAGGGTCGGAATCTCGTTCAGCGGGATCCAGCCCCCTTGCTCGAGACAGACGACGCGAAATCCGGCGCTGGCCAACCGCCAACTCACGACCGCGCCGGACGCCCCAGCGCCAATGACGAGTACGTCGGCGCGGTTGTCGGTGTCCATTGCATCCCTTCCCCGCGTGCAGCGTCGCCGACGACCCGGTCGGCCTCACGCTGGGGTTAGTATAGCAACGGCCGATGACGGGACGCTAGTACGCGCTGGGTGCCCGCCGCGCCGGCTCCCGAGCACTAATGACACGCCGGGGAACATTAACGCGCTGGGGAAAGGCGGGGACCGTACCGGAAATGGTCCCCACGATCGAACTAGCCCTTATGGACCGGTGAGACTAGCGACTTAAGCCAGCGCGGTAGGGAAACCTCGTGGCTCGAGAGGGAGTTGTCGGGCTGCTGCCAGATAATTCGGAGGGATTCACGCTCGCGATCATTCGCCGAGGCCGGCGACCGGAGAGCGGCTCGGAGGCGTTCGATCTCCTGGCGAGCGTCGGATAACTCCTGTTCGAGGCGGGCGATCTTTTGCTCGCGCTCTTCAATCAGTCGCTTGACGTCCGACTCGTCACCAGTAGCAGCCCGAGCCAAGCCGCGTGAATGACCCCTGAACTTCGTGGCACTCATAGCGATATGCTACGTCGCGAGGTACGTCAGGGCAATAGGAACGCGGTTAGAGCGCGATCACGGCGGTGCTCCAAGTGCCTTGTCGGCGGCAGTACGCGCAACTGGCAGCACGTCGCCAAGAGGCTGGTCGCCGTCGAAGGCCGGTTGCAGTCCGACCGTCAGGGCATTGCGAAAAGCCTGCCAGTTCGCGCGGAACTCCAGATCCTGCGCGCTCGTCAACGCGTCGCCGACCGACGCGGCCCGCGTCGGCGGCGTGGTCGCGTAGCCGGCCGAGGCGTCGGCGGCGACGCTAACCAGGGATGGCAAGCGAACCTTGTTATGGGCCCAGACCCGCTGGCTCGCGGTGCTGACCAGAAAACCGAGGAACTCCCAGGCCGATTCGCCAACCGACGACGCGCGAGCGATTGCTCCCGGTTGAGCATCGGCAACCGACGCGCTCTGATTTGTTTTGGGTGCCCGGGGGAGGGGCAGAACGTCCCAGGGGAAATGGGCGGAGGTTAGCAATTGGGGCATTTCCCAGGTACCGTTGACGAACATGCCGACCTTGCCGTCGAGAAACGGATCGACGGTTCCCCCCTGGGCAATCTCCGCCTGCGCTCGCGGTCCAGGCGCGACGTGGTGCTGGTTGATCGCGTCGACTACCCATTGAAGGGCGTCGACCGCCGGTCCAGCGAGAGCCGTCTTACCGGTCGTCGCGTCCAACCAGCGACCGCCATTGCTACTGACAAAACCGCCCCAGCCACCCTGGATGTCGTTGACGATCAAGAGACCCCACTGGGTCACTTCCCCCGGTTTTCCCACGGTCAACTTACTCGCGGTCGCGAGGAGGTCGCTCCAGGTCCAGTCGGCCGAGAGGCTGCCCACCTGCGCCTTGCCAAAGAGGTCATGATTTACATAAATGAGATCAACTTCACACCACAGGGGTAACGCGAGTTGCTGACCGCCGATAGCTCTCGTCTGGGGGCTCGTCCAGAAGCGCGTCAGGTCGATACTGTCTCGGTTGACCAGGGACGTGAGGTCGAGCAAGGTTTTGGCAGCGGCCTGATCCACCAGGTCGGGGCCGCTGATCAAGAAGACGTCCGGAGGATTGCCAGCCGCGAAGCCCTGCCGTAATGCCGCGATGTGCTCGCCGAAGGACTGGACCTCTTCCTGAACGACCACGCTTTGATGGCTGTGATTAAAGGCGGCTACCAGGCTGGTCATGACTGGAGCCGCGACGTCTTGCAGCCAGTGCGCGAAACGCACTTTCGTCGGTTGAGGAGTTGGAGTTGGGCTCGGAGCGGGCAAGATTCCCAAGATTCCGCTCGACCCCGGGGTGGCCGTTGGGGCGCCGCTCGGCGTCGGATTGCCGCCACCACACGCCGCGAGCAACAGTGAGCCGACGGTCGCGGTAAGAAGGCCTCTTCGGCTCAGCCGGCATGTCGCGTGTGGCAAGCGTACTCCTCTCGGACGTATCGTACCTGAAGGCGGTACGAGCACGCAATTTTGACTGGGAAAATTCTAATCGTCGTCATGTCACGTTCTTATATCATTCTTGCGTTCGCCAGCGAGAATTTAGCTCGTTGTAGCCTTGATACATCGATCCTACCGCGAAGTGCGAAGCGCCCGAAAGTCGCGGTATACTAACAGATGGAGGCTTTTCGCGTGGCGACCCTAACGGCGACGAAGGTTACCCCCCTGGGGGATGGCGTACTTGTTCGACCGAAGGTACGGGATGAAAAGACGCGCGGTGGAATTATTCTTCCGGATACCGCGAAGGAGAAGCCGCTGGAAGGTATCGTCGTTGCGGTGGGGCCGGGTCGACTGGCCGACAACGGTCAACGGCTTCCCATGGACCTGCAAGTTGAACAAACCGTGCTGTACGCGAAGTACGCCGGGACGGAGATTTCGATCGACAACGTCGATCATCTTCTCCTGAAGCAGTCCGATATTCTAGCAGTAGTTAGCGAGTAGGAGGAGTTCTTCGGATGCCCGCAAAGCAGCTTCAGTTCCGCGAAGATGCGCGGTCCTCTCTAAAGCGCGGCACAGACATTCTTGCCGACGCAGTTAAGACGACGCTCGGCCCGAAGGGTCGCAACGTTGCGCTCGATCGGAAGTTTGGTGCCCCGACGGTAACCCACGACGGCGTGACCGTTGCGAAGGAAATCGAGCTCGAGAATCCTTTTGAGAACATGGGTGCGCAGCTTCTGAAGGAAGCCGCGACCAAGACCAATGACGTGGCTGGCGACGGCACGACGACCGCGACCGTTCTCGCCCAGGCAATCGTCACTGACGGCATGCGCAACCTGGCGGCCGGCGCGAATGCGATGCTCGTCAAGCGTGGATTGGACAAGGGCGTTTCCGCCGTCGTCGCCAGCGTTCGCGAGATGGCGACCGCGGTGAACGGCAAGGAAGACATCGCCCACGTTGCCACCATTTCGGCGGCGGATCTCGACATTGGTACGCTGATCGCCGAAGTGATGGACAAGGTCGGCAAGGACGGCGTGATCACCGTCGAAGAATCGAAGGGTCTGCGCTTCGAGACCGAATACGTCGAAGGCATGAACTTCGATCGCGGTTACATCTCGCCCTACTTCATCACCAACTCCGATCGCATGGAAGCCGTCCTCGAAGAGCCCTACATCTTTATCACCGATCGGAAGATCTCGGCGGTCGCCGACATCGTGCCGGTGCTGGAGCGGGTCCTTCAGCAGGGCCGACGCGACTTCCTGATCATCGCCGAGGACGTCGACGGGGAAGCCCTGGCGACGTTGGTGGTGAACAAGCTGCGGGGCACGCTCAACGTCCTGGGCGTGAAGGCTCCAGGCTTTGGGGACCGCCGCAAGGAAATGCTCAAGGACATCGCGACGCTGACCGGTGGGCAAGTGATCTCGGAAGAGACTGGCCGCAAGCTGGATTCGACCCAGATTTCGGACCTGGGCCGTGCCCGTCGGGTGACCTCCAACAAGGACGAGACGACCGTCGTCGAGGGCTACGGCAAGGAGTCGGAGATCCAGGGCCGGATCAAGGCGATCAAGGCGCAGATCGAGGAGACGACCTCGGACTATGACCGGGAGAAGCTCCAGGAGCGCCTCGCCAAGCTGTCCGGTGGCGTCGCCGTCATCAAGGTGGGCGCCGGAACCGAAACCGAGTTGAAGGAAAAGAAGCACCGCGTGGAAGATGCCCTCTCGGCGACTCGCGCCGCGATCGAGGAAGGCATCGTTCCGGGTGGTGGGATCGCTTTGATCAACGCCGGGTTGGCGCTTGACACCGTTCATCTCGAAGGCGACGAAGCAACCGGTATCACGATCCTTCGCCGGGCTTTGGAAGAGCCCCTCCGCCAGATCGCGGCGAACGCCGGACTGGATGGCTCGGTCATCGTCTCGGACGTGCGCCGGAACCAGAAGGAGCTGGGCAATAACCGGATCGGCATCAACGTGATGACCGGCGAGTTTGTCGATATGGTCAAGGCTGGCGTCATCGACCCGGCCAAGGTGACCCGCTCGGCTCTGGAAAACGCCGTTTCGATCGCCAGCATGATACTGACGACCGAGGCGCTGGTTACCGATCTTCCGGAGAAGGAGAAGGCAGCCGCTCCTCCGATGCCGGAGTATTAAAACGGAGGTTTGGGGGCTAGGGACCGAGGGCTGGGGCACGAGATAAGCCCCGCGCCACACCGGTCGCTACTCCCGCCAGACCGATGCAGGCGAGGCCGCTCGATCGTTCGAACCGAGCGGCCTCGCTTTTCTTTAGTTACGAGGTTGAACGACTGATTACGTTTCGCCTTAGCGTGTCACGTTTCCAGGAATTGCTTGGGATAGTGCTCGCTCCGGATTGTCCGGACGACCTCACCAATGCCGTTCTCCGGGCGTGCACCCGGCCGCACGGTGGGATCATTTCGATTCCGCTCGCCGACGACGCGGCGCGAAGCATCTGCGTGCTGGTAGAGACCGCTGACCCGTTGGGCGGAGATCTGGCCACGCAACTTCGCGAGCAGATTGAAGGTACCTGATCCAGGTTCTCGCGCGGCGCCGGCTCAAAAACCGATAAGCCGATCCTTGCATTGGCTTAAGATGGCCGGCGGCTCGCATGGTCCTGCTCCCACTGGGCTTCGGCATCTGGCGGGTGAATCCAGGAGTCCACTGCCCAGATTAGACCGTAACGTAGCTCTGGAAAACGGCGAGCCTGCTCCAGGATCACTAAGCCAACCGCGAGGCCGACCAGGGCGAACGCGCGGCGGGTGTGTCCGTTCATGCGAATGCTCCCCACTTATAACTCGTGGCGACCGGAGGCTTCGCGGAGGTGGTCCGCGGTCCGGGCGGCAATCGCGGAGATGGTAAGCGTGGGATTTGCTCCCCCCTCGGTGACCAGGACACTACCATCGCAGATCGTGAGGTTCGGGACGTCCCAACTTCGACAGAACTGATCGACCACGGAATTGTCCGGACGGTCGCCCATGCGGCAACTGCCGACCACGTGCGCCGAGTCGGCCGACGCGATCGTCTCGCGCGCGCCCGCGGCTTCCAGGATCTCGACCATCCGCCTTACCCCGGCTTCGACGATCCGCCGGTCGTTGTCGAATAGACTGTAATGAACGTAAGCTACCGGTATCCCAAACTGGTCCTTGTCTTCGGCAATGCCGACGTAGTTGCGTTCGTCGGGTAGCACTTCGCCCAGCATGCCGATTCCCGCGTAGTGGTTGTATAGCTCCATGCGGTGGCGGAGCTCCCAGCCAAAGGTCGGTCCCTCGGCGAGGATCTTGGACATCCCGATGGGCAATGGCGCGATCGACTGAATCGCGTAACCTCGCGCGAAGTCATTGCGGCGGTCGGTTTCGTAAAACTCCTCGCAGCTCGCGCACGCTGGTGGTGCTTTGTACTGTCGGACCATCTGGTCAAAGCGGCCGAAGACGACATTCGAGGTCTGGCTCATCAGGCGCTTGCCGACGAGGCCACTGCGGTTTGCCAGGCCATCCGGGAATTGACTGGACGTCGAGTTGAGCAAGATTCGCGGCGTCTGAACCGCGTAGCCGGCGACGATGACGTGGCGGGCCTGCTGCTCTTCCGCCCGATAGGTGCCATTCGGCAATGAGCGAAAGTAACGTACTCCGGTGACGTGTCCATCGCTCCCTACCGGAATCTCATAAGCCATGGAGTGCGCCCGCACTTCGGCTCCGTGATCGACGGCGTCCGGAATGTGGCTGACCAGAATCGAGTGCTTCGCGCCAACCTTGCAGCCCTGGATGCAGAAGCCGCGGAAGATACAGTGTGGACGCTTGCCGAACGTGCCGGCATTGATTCCAATCGGTCCGCCGGCCACGACCGGAATACCGAGTGCCAGGCAACCCCGGATCAAGGCGTGGCCGGCCGAGCCGGATTGCAGGGGAGCGTACGGGTAACCGTGAGGTTTGCCCCACGGATAGTAGGCCGGGCCGCAAACCGGAAACTCCCGCTCCATCCGCTCGTAATACGGTTCGAGATCCTCGTAGCGCATCGGCCAGTCGTCGGCGACGCCGTCGAGGGTTCGAACCATGAAGTCCGACGGGTGCAAGCGCGGGCAAAACGCGGCGTAATGAACGGTACTGCCGCCAACCGTCTTGCCAAAGAGGTTGCTGCCAAGGTCAAGTGGATCCGATCCCCCGGTGATCTGGAGATCATTCCAGTAGAGAAAGTGTGATCCCTTCTCGTCCGAGACCATGTCGTCTTCGGAGTCTGCCCAGCCGCCAGCCTCCAAGCAGACGACCGAAAACCCGAAGCGAGCGAGCCGCTGAGCCAGGACTCCTCCCCCGGCGCCGCTCCCGATAATGCAAAAGTCGACCGGCTCACTCGGTCGATACTCCTTCATGTCGACGTCGAGACGCCAGGTGGGGCTAAGGTTGACCTTGAGACGCATCCAATCGCACCTCCTGGACCTCCCAGGGATCCGGGAGCCCGTGATTGAGCGCGACGTAACCGCGCGGGTAGGCCGGACCGCCAAATCCGATCTCGTTCCAGGCCGTTGGGTGTGCGTAGTACTCGTCGCAGACCTGGCTGATCAAGTGGGCGCTCCAAAAACGCGAGGCCGGCAGCTTTGACCAGACTTCGCCTTCCGCTGAACCGTCGGCTACGGCCCGGAGAATCGCATCTTGCTCCCCCCCGGCCAGGTCGCGGAACCGCTTGCCGAAACGAATTCGAGCGGTCTGATCGACGCCGGTCAACGCCATGCGCCAGGCGACGCCTTCGGGGGGCATGTCCTCGAAGCGATAGCCATTCCCAATTCGCTTGTGCAGGTGATCGTCGATCCAGGGAACGATCGGGACGCGCTCTTCCGTTGGTCGGTCGTCCTGGGGAAGCAAGCGATCCACGATTGCCTGAAGTAGCTCGGATTCGTCGCGAGAGAAGAACCGCAAGGGTGGCACATTTCGGAGCCGGTTGAGAATGACCGCCCGGGTCGCGGGATCCCAGTGATCCTGCTGGCGCAGAACGTCGTAGCCAGGATAGGCCACGATTGGCTGGTGAACGACCGAGCCAACCTGGTCGGCCTCGAGAAGTCTACCGGGAAGCTTGGGGAGCATCAGCCTTCCTCCCGCCGGACCGCCGCGGCGATCAATCCAAGCAGTCCGATGGCGCAAAATAGGAGCGGAGCAAAGAGCGGCGGACCGGCCGTGAAGTTGTACCAAAAGTTGCCGACAATCCCGCCGGGCATCTCGTGAACTGTCTTAAGGTGGTGGTAGAAGCCGAGCAATCCGTCGACCAGAGCAGCCGCGGCGGTGATTGGCAGAACGGTTCGCGCTACTCGCTGGTTTCTCGCTGCCCCGATTCCCGCCGCGACGACCAATGGGCTGATCCATACCGGCGTCCACATGACCCGCTGGCAGAAACTGCCGCGTAAATGCTCGAAAAAGGCCTCACCACCGGCGAGCGCGGCGAACAGAGCCGTGGTGATCGCAAGGAATTGCTGAAAGCGTCCGGATCGCGTGTCGCGTTCGAGCTCGCGCAAATGTACTACTGCCGAGGCCACCTCAGTCCTCCTCCGAAGCCCGCGGGCGACTCAACCGCTCCGGCCGCAGTTGTGAGGCGAGCCAGCCGAGCATCCCAACAGTCAGGAAAAAGAGCGGTGCAAAGATGGGCGGTCCCATGGTGATGTTATAGACCGCGAGTCGGAAGCCACCGGGGAGACGCTGAATGCCCCGAACGTGTTTCCAGAACCCCACCAGGCCGTCGAATGCCATCGCGAGGGAAAGCCAGGGAAGGAGTGCCCGGCTCACTCGTCGGTCGAGCACGCTGAGCGCGCTGGCGACGACCATCGGCGCGGTCAGAACAACCGGGGTCCACATGAGCCAATCGTGGAAAGCGCCGCGGCGATGCTGGGCGTAGGCCTCGAATCCGGACGCGAGTGCCGCGAAGGCGGTCAGCACGCAAAAGGTATAACGAAGACGCCCGGACTCCACGTCCTCGACGACAACTCGGGTATCGTGCTGGAGCCAGTTCGGTGCGAAACCTCGAACAGTCTTGGCGAAAGTCGACACGGTAGATCCCTCGGCCGCCTTCAGGCGTGTCAAACGGCCTAACCTCCCATCGTGATCGCAATTCGCGTGCCGATCGCCCGCCTGATTGGCCCTTCAACACGGTCGAGTTCAAATTTGACGCGTTCCGGGGCGATCACTATAATCGCCGCATCCTCGCGGCTGGGCGAGCAACATTCGCAGACCGTTTGTCCCCCCTCCCCAGTAGCCGTGGCTGAACGGGCGCCAAGCCCGAACACTCGTCTGATACGGAGTCTCTGGTGACCAGCTATGCCCATCCTCGTGATCTGGCACCTATAAAGCAGTCAACCACTCGGCGGCGCGGCTTTCTTCACCTCTTGAGTGGCGGCCTTGGGGCTTTTCTCCTCAGCGGAAGACTCAGCATCGCTTTTGCCGACAATGTGAATCCGACCGCCGCGGCCACTCCCGGCGCGCTAGCCGCGCCAACCCCCGACGCCCACTTCCCTTCGTTTACCATCGACCCGAACGGCATTGTCCGACGCTCGCTTTCCGCGACCGCGGTTCTTCCATCGGCGCCCACCGTCCTTAATGCGCCATACTTTTCCCAGTTTGACGGCAGTGTGTACGCGGAAAGTAACTGCGGACCAACGTCCCTGGCGATGGCACTGGGTGCCCTCGGGGTCCCGGCGACCCAGCTGGCATTACGGGCGCTCGCCAATCAGCACATGGGGACGAGCGATCCGAATAACGGGACGAGCTGGGAATCCCTGGAATACGCCGCCAAGCAGAACGGGGTCTCGGCGTCTGGCCTGATGAATCCGAGCGGGTCGGGGTATCGGCAATGGAGCATCGCCAATTTGACGAGCGAACTCGCAATTGGGCACCCCGTTCTCATTCTGGTTCGCTACTGGGATCTCCCCGAGCACAAGGGAAGCAGCTTTTCCGGTGACCACTACATCGTCGCCCTGGGAACTGACGAGGCCGGTAATATCATCTTCAATGATCCGGCGGCAACAAATGGCGCGAACCTGAAAATCAGCCCAAGTCAGTTGCTGACCGCGTGGCGCGACCCGGAGAGTGGCCTGAAATATACCGCGATGGCTCTATCTCGCTAGTCGTCTTGGCGCAGCTAACAAAGTATGCGGCGCGGTCTCGTCGGCCCGGTCGAACAATTCGTCGGGCCGACGGGACCATGTCAAAGTGACGGCCTGGTGACTCGACAGGGTGGGGGTTTGGGGGTGTTCCCCAAAGTTACCTTGCCCGGGGCGGGGTGGTAGGGGGCCAATCCCGAATGGGCGCCCTGATTTTGCACTAGCTGTTCATTAAGAAATCAGCGGCGCCCGTGAAATAGTTAAGAAACTCGTCCTTGGCGGCCACCGGGAGATTCATTTGCTCGACGGCGGCCGACATGTGCGTGATCCAGTGATCGCGGGCCGCTTGATCGATTGGAAACGGAAGATGCCGAGCGCGTAGCCGAGGATGGCCACGCTCGTCGAGATAGGTCCGCGGACCTCCGAAGTATTGGATGAGAAATAGCGTCAGATGCCGCTTCGACGGTTCCAAAGTGGCCGGGTACATCGGTCGCAGGATCGGGTCGGTTTCAACCCCACTATAGAATCTCTCGACGAGGTCGACGAAGGTCTTATCCCCGCCAACCGCCTCGAAAATTGTCACCACTTTTCTCTATTCCGTGCCCAGGAAGATGTCGCGTTTCAGTCCAGTGACGCGATCGAGCCAACGGGCATCGCCGCGTCGATTGCTCGTCGCGCCTCGAATCTGCATGAGTTGCGCGCTCAATTCATCAGCGTAGTGTATCACGATTGCTTCCGCGGTCATCGGCTCTCGGGCTGCTCCGAACTCCGGCTGGCCGTGGTGGCTGGCGATAATGTGGAGGAGCCGGAGGGTTTCGTCGGGCGGAAGATCGGCCTGCAGACACGCCATCTGGACCCGGTGGTAGCCAGTCAGGACGTGGCCAAGCAGGCGTCCAGAGTCGCTCGCGAGAAAGCTCGCCTCAATCGCGTAGGCGTCCAACTTGCCGATGTCGTGAAGCAGACCACCAGCCAACAAGACGTCGCGGTCGAGTCCCGGAACCGTGTCGGCGACCGCCAGGGCGATTCGGGTAACCTCGATGCTGTGTTCGAGCAGTCCGCCCAACCACGCGTGATGCATGACCTGGGCGGCCGGCCAGCGCGCGAAGCGTGGCAGTTCAGGTTCGATGGCGGCTCTCACCGCCGTTTGGAGTGGCTCACGGATTTGGGTCAGCAACCCCTCAAGCGTTTCGACCAACAACTCGATTGGCTGAACCGAGGTTGGGAGAAAGTCGGCTAAATGGTATTCGCCATCTTTGGCCGGGCGAATCTGTTGGATTGTCAACTCGATGCGATCGCCATTGAAGGTGTTTGAGACTGGTCCGCGGACTTTGATGATCGTGCCGGCTTGCAGGATACCGCTACGCTGTTCGAACTCGTCCCAGGATACGGCGTCCAGAACCCCAGTTGCATCGCGAAGGCGTGCCCGCAGATACGGCGAGCCGTCCTTCTTGTTCTGAACTCGAACCTCTTCGACGGCGTAGAACTCCCCGGCGATGACCGTACCGGCCGTTACCTGAGAAACCGTCAGACGCACTGGTGCTTCCTCGCGATCGTGATGGTGATGCGGATTCGGGCGGCCGGCGCCTCACGGCATACCGTAGCGGGTGCCTGTTCGACTGTCAATAAGTGCTGTCTTAAATTGTCTTGTGCGACCCGCGTGGGCCTGGGCTTGGCCGTTACGGCACGCTGGTCTACAATCTCTCCGTTCGACTCAGAATTTGGAGGCTTACCGCGATGCGTTTACTAACCTTCGCTCACGGCGGCTACACCCGGGCAGGATTTGCCGTCGGCGATACGATCTTCGACCTCGCCGGAGCGTCCCGAGCCCTGGGCTCGGCCGGTGATCTCACCGGCTCGCTGCCGGATTCGCTGCTCTTTCTGCTTGCAGGAGGCGACGAAGCCGTCGCCGCGGCACGGGAGGTCGAGCGTCGGGCGGTCAGGGCGCGAGAAAGCGGGCGCTCAATCGCCGGACCTAACGGCGAGCGGTTGAGTTTCGAGCAGTCCGAAGTCCAGTTCAAAGCACCAATTCAACGGCCCGGGAAGATCATCTGCCTTGGCCTGAACTATCTCGAGCACGCTCGGGAAGGTGGTGGGCAACCCCCGAAAATGCCGATGTTCTTCGCCAAGTTCGCGAACACTTTGATCGGCAGCGGTGAAGCAATCGTCCTGGCGAAGGAGTCAAACCAGATTGACTACGAAGCCGAGTTAGCGTTCGTCATGGGAAAGCGGGCGAAGCACGTAGGCCTGGAGGAGTCGCTCGATTACGTCGCCGGGTACATGAACCTCAACGACATCAGCGCGCGCGACCTCCAGCGGGAGACAACACAGTTTTTCCGGGGCAAAGGCGGCGATACCTTCGGGCCGTGTGGCCCATACCTCGTCACCAAGGACGAGGTGCCGAACGCCGGCGAACTGAGCATTCGCTCAATTCTCAACGGCGAAGTGATGCAGAACTCGAACACCCGAGAACTCATCTTCGGGATTCCCTTCCTGGTCCACCACTTGACCAAGACCGTCACCCTCGAACCGGGCGATATCATCTCGACCGGTACCCCCTCGGGCGTAGGTCAGGCGCGCAAGCCTCCGGTCTTCTTGAAGCCGGGCGATGTGATCAAGGTGGAAGTCGAAGGGTTGGGGACATTGGAAAATCCGTGCGTGGCCGAGTAGGCCATAGTAACGCGAACGTGCCGCCGCGGTTCAGGTGACCACTGGAAAGCGCGGGTCGCAAGGGCGGCCGCGGCCGCGTGGGATTGAAGCGTCAGTCCCACGCGGCGACCAATTCGCGCCCCGGCCGTCAGTTTGCCGGCGACGTGCTTGGCGAGGGTTCCGATACCGGAATCCAGGCGGTGTTGGAATCGCTTTGCGGCGGTTCGAATCCGTCGATGCTGCCGGTGGTGAGCCAGTCGAAGGCTCCGTCGAAGACCCCTCGCCCGAGCGCCGACGTCGACAGGTCGTGGTTCGAGGCAATCGCGCGGAAGTTCTCGTCGATTCGGTCGCGCGCGTCGGCGCACACCAGTCGCGCCAGCGATGCGCTTCCCGGTACCGTTTCGGAGTACGCGCAGACCGCCGTCATGACAAAGAGATCGATCCCGATCTCGGCGAGTCGACTAACAATCGCCTGCTTCTCTTCCAGGCGGGTCGTGTGCCGAGCCATCTGCTGGAGAATGACCCGGGCCAGCCGGCGGCTCGTTCGTTTGACGTTCTGCAGTTCGGCTCTCATCTCCGGTGAACGTATCCGGGCTGCCGACTCGCCGAGCACGCCGTCCGGCAAGAGACGTTCGGCGTACCAGCGCGCGTAGAACGCGCCGAGTTTTCCGGCTTCCTCGGAGATTTGTCCGCCGTGGCCGAGGCGAGACTCGATCGTCGATCCGGCATCGGCGAGCGCGTCGAAAAAGGGTTGCGCGCGCTTGAGATGCGGATCCCAAACCTCACGCGCGATGAATAGCTTTAGGATCTCACTCGACCCCTCACCGATCAGATACAGCCGGGCGTCCCGAAAAATCTGCTCGACCGGTGCCGCGATCTCGCCACGGGCCGCGAGCGAGTCGGCGGTTTCGTACCCTCGGCCGCCACGGATCTGCATCGCGGTATCCACGATGCTCCAGAGGTGCTCCGAGCAGACGAGTTTGGCGATCGCCGCTTCAACTCGGAAGTCGGACTGGCCACGATCGATCATCCCGGAGACTAAGTGAATAATCGCTTCCATGCTAAAAAGGTTGGCTGCCAGTCGCGCGAGTTTGTGAGTGTTCACCTCGTGTCGGCCGATGGGCCTACCGAACGCGGTCCGCTGTCGTGCCCAGGAGACGGTTGTCGGGTAGACTTGTCGTGCCATGCCGAGGCAAATCGCGGCGACCGAGACCCGCCCGTAGTTCAGCGAGGTCAAAGCGACCCGCAACCCTTTCCCAACCCCGGCGATGACGTTCTCACGGGGCACCCGGACGTTCCGGAAGCGAATCAAGCCATTCTCGATCCCCCGGCACCCCATAAACGAGCAGCGGTGGACAACTTCGATTCCGGGCGCGTTCATCTCGAGAATAAACGCGGTGACTTTTCCGTTCACCTTCGCGGTAAGAACCGCTATTTCCGCGATTGGACCGTTCGTGCACCAGAGTTTCTCGCCATTAATCACGAAGTGAGTGCCGGCCTCGTCCAAGACCGCTGAGGTCTGCATATTGGCCGGGTCGGAACCAATTTGCGGTTCGGTGAGCGCGAACGCGGACAATGCGCCCGCGGCGAGCCGGGGCAGCCAGGCGCGCTTTTGCTCATCGGTTCCGAACAGAATCAGCGGGCGCGGCACGCCGATCGACTGGTGTACCGAGAGGAGCAGAGCGAGAATATTGCAGTGACTCGCGACAAGGCTTAGCACGCGGTCATAGTTGGTCTGAGAGAGGCCGAGACCACCATACTCAGCGGGGATCGTCATGCCAAAAGCGCCGAGGTGAGCGAGGCCGCTGAGGACCCGCGGGGGAATCACCGCGGTTCGTTCGATCTCCCGCGCGTCCACATTGGCGGGCAAGAAAGCGGCGATCTTCGACAGAAATTCGTCACCCAGTAGCCGGTCGTCTTTGCTCTGCTGGGGGAAGGGCAAGAGCAAGGAGAAATCCGGCTCGCCGGCGAATAGCTGCGTCATGAAACTAGGTTTGGCGACCTCTTCGCGGGCAGCCTCGATCTCTTGGACGTTCCTCAATAACTCTGACATCGCTCGCACAACTCCTCGGCGACCGGTCGATCGTTTGTCACCGGAGTACCGCAAGAATTGTACAACTGGGCGAGACTACCGGCGCTTTGCTGTCGAGCGCGCTAACTCTTAATCCTCGCGGGGAAGGCCAGGTTGTCGTCTGGCGGTGCTTACTCGTAGTGCAGCGCTTCGATCGGATCCAGCATGGAGGCACGTCGCGCCGGATAGAATCCGAAGAAAATGCCCACGGCCGCGGCGAAACCGAACGAGGTCAGCACGGCGGGAACGGTGATCAGGGTGGTCCAGCCACCGAGCCGACTGAGAATTGTCGAGCCGATTACTCCAATCAGGATCCCGATAATTCCTCCGACGACGCTCAGGATGACCGCTTCGATGAGGAATTGGACCAGGATGTTGCTTGGGCGGGCCCCGACCGCCAAGCGAATCCCGATCTCGCGCGTTCGCTCGGTGACCGAAACCAGCATGATGTTCATGATGCCGATCCCACCGACCACTAGCGAGACCGCGGCTACACCGCCGAGCAGGAACGTCAACGTCTCAGTGGTGCTCTGGACTGTCTGGACCATTTGCTGGTTATTGAAGATGCGAAAGTCGTCGGTCTGCGACGCGGTAGTAAGGTGATGCTGCGCCCGGAGGAGCGCTTCGAGCGTCGTCTGCACGGTGGAAATCTCGGAGGCATTGGCGACCTGAACGTAAATGGCGTTAGGGCGGACCTGGCCGACGATGCGGATCTGGGCAGTGGTGTACGGAATCAGGATGATGTCGTCTTCGTCGCGAGAACCGCTGCTGCCCTTACTCGCGAGGACACCTTTGACAGTGAACGGAACATTGCGAATCATGATCTCTTGCCCAACCGGGTTGGCGGTTCCAAAAAGGTTAGTCGCCACGGTCTGGCCGATGTCGCAGACGAGGGCTGCCTTGGCCTCGTCCTGATCGTCGAACGCCGCTCCCGACGCGATCTCCCAGTTCTGGATGCTGAGAAGCGTCGGAAAACCTGCCTGGACGGTCGTGTTCCAGTTCTGGCTTCCGGCCACCACCTGTACGTTACTGCTTTGAAGACTCGGGCTAACCGCGGCGAGACCTGGTATCGCTTCCTGGATTGCCGTGACATCCGTGTCGGTCAAGCTTTGCAGTGAGCCGGCTCCGCCACTCACCTGTCCGGGCCGACCGGTGCTGCCAGACTGAATCGTCAGAACGTTGGTGCCCAGCCCGGTCAAGCGCTGTTGGATCGCCGCGCTCGCTCCGGCGCCTAAAGACACCATGACGATCACCGCGGCAACCCCGATGATGATGCCCAGTGCGGTGAGAAACGCCCGCGTGCGATTTGTCTTGAGCGAGATGAGGGCGCTCGTGATGCTCTGGCCAATGGCCATCGATCCGGTCGATTCGGTCGTCATCGGCCCGAGCTCGCTCCAAAAGTCTGGACGGCTGGCGACATCACTCGCGCTGGTGCCCTGCGCCGACGCTTCGATGACTTGCATTAGCTTGTCCTTTCGTTGGCCTCACCGGGCAAGTTGGCCAGTTCCTTAGCCGCGTCGCGTGGTACTTGTCTCCGGTCGTCGACGATCTGTCCGTCGAGGAATCGCACCACGCGTTGGCAGAAACCTGCGATGTCGGGTTCGTGGGTAACCATGACGATCGTGATACCGTGGGTGTTGAGTTGCTGGAGGATCGCCATGATTTCGACGCTTGTCCGGCTGTCTAGATTGCCGGTCGGTTCGTCGGCGAGGATTATCGATGGTCCGGTTGCCAGGGCCCGGGCAATTGCTACGCGTTGCTGCTGTCCGCCCGACAACTCGTTCGGACGATGTTCGGCACGCTCTATAAGCCCTACCGCGCTCAGAGCGGCGCTTTCTCGCCGCTCGATAACGTCCCGCGTCAGGCCGGCGTAGGTCATGGGGAGCGCGACGTTGTCGCGCGCGGTCATCCGGGGGAGCAGATTAAAGCCCTGAAAGACGAAGCCAATCTTTCGGTTGCGAATCGCGGCTAGCTCATTCGCGTTCAGGCTGGCCACGTCGGTGCCTTCGAGATGATAGGTGCCGCTGGTTGGATGGTCGAGACAGCCGAGGAGATTCATGAACGTCGACTTTCCTGAACCAGACGCTCCCATCACCGCGACGAACTCCCCTGGAAAGACGTCCAGTGTGATCCCCCGCAGCGCGTGAACGACATTCGAGCCCATCACGTAGTCTCTCGTGAGATTCTCGACGTGGATGATCGGTTCGGAACGCCCGTGCTCTTTCACTGTGCTACCCTCCGAAGCCGAATAGACCACCCGAACCACCCCGGCCACTGGACCCGCTCGAACTGCTGGTCGTCGAAGTTTGACCAATGACGATCGATTCACCAGCTTGTAGTCCGGAGATCACTTCCGTTTGACTGGTGCCTTGAAGTCCAAGGGTGACTGGCTTAGGGACGAGTTTGGTTCCGTCGAGCGTGATCACGGTACCGGTAAGCGTCCCACCACGGGCGGCGGTCGAGGTGGTTCCGGACGGTTCATTTCGGGTAGCCGAACGGGTTGGGGTGGCTGTCGTCGTTGGGCCACCGACTAATCCTTGTCTCACTGCCGCCTGGCCAAAGGAAATCGCGGTATTCGGTACCAGGAGCACATTCTGGCGTTGATTGGTCACGATGGTCGCGGTCGCGGTCATCCCAGGATACAGAGTGGTGCCCGGGCTGGCTTGAATTGAGCTGTTTACGCTGTAGTAGACGACGTTCGAGGTCGTGGTGCCGGCGGGCTGGATTGTCAGAACTTTGCCACTGAACTTCTGATCCGGGTAGGCGCTGACTTGATAGGTGACCGGGTCGCCAATCGCGACCTTGGCGATGTCCGCCTCGTTAACTTGCACCGTGACCTGAAGGCTATTCAAGTCGAACAAGGTCATAATCGCGGTAGCCGACGCCGTGGACCCACCGCTGGTCGACGTAATGCCCGGAGCGCCGCCGGTGACCCACTGTTGGAGTGAGCCGTTGATGGCGGCGATCGTTCCGTCGAAGGGAGCAACCAGAGTCGCCTCGCTGAGGTTTAGCTGGGCCTGGTCGACCGCTGCCTGCGCGTTGGCGACTTCGGCTCGCGCCGTCGCGACATCACTCGGCAGTGGGGGAGCAACGGTCTGATTGTAGTTAGCCTGAGCCGAATCGAGCGCGCTGGTGGCCGAGTTGACCTGAGCCTGGGCGGATTGCCCGCTCTGGCCCGCCTTGCCCTGAGTCTGGTCGAGACTCGACTGCGCGGCGTTGACAGCTATTTGCGCCTGTCGAACCTGGTTTTGGGCTGAGACGACCGCGGTGTGCAAGGAGACTTGATCTTTTGCAAATTGGGCCTTCGCTGAATCGAGGGACGCTTGAGCCGAGGCAATCTGCTGCTCGCTCTGCTTCTGGCTGTAGAGCATTTGCGCATTGGCCGTATTGACGGCCGACTCGGCGGCAGCTACTGACGCATTCGCCGACTGACAGGCGGTCCCACTGTCCCGCCCGCAAGTCGCGTCACGGCTGATCTGAGAACTCCATAAACTGTTCTTCGCTTGAGAGATCTGAAGCTGAAGGACTGGCTGTTGAGCGATGACGTTCGCTCTAACCGCGTCCAGATTCTTCTGGGCACTGGCTACCTGGATTTGGTCGGCTTCCAGGCTCTTCGTTTGTTGATCCTGCGCCGCGACAAGCGCTGCCTGGGCAGTTTCGAGACTCGCCTGGGCGGAGGCGACCGATACTTTCGCCCCGGTTACGTCCTTACCGTTCGTTATCTCGGTCCAGGTTTGCGCGCTCTGAGCGTCCGCGAGCGATCGCTTCGCGTTGGTGACGTTGGTCTGAGCGACCGCGATCGCCGGGGCCGAGGAACCAGCTTGCACTTTGGTCAGGTTCGCCTGGGCTTGCGCGAGACCGGCCTGGGCTTGCTCGAGGGCAATCTGGAGGTCCGGGGTGTCGAGGCTCGCGAGTACCTGGCTTTTTGTAACTTTATCGCCCACGTTAACTTTGATCGAGGTGAGCCGGCCCGACTCTTTGAAGCTAAGTGGGACGTTTGTATTCGCCGCGATCGGGCCGGTGCCCGTCACGCTAACGATCAGGTTGCCACGTTCTACCGTGGCGGTGGAATACCGCGTCGAGACGTTGCTCTGGCCAAGGACGCTGGCGATAGTCCCCGCGAGACTCCCGGTTAATGCTAAAGCGCCGACGGCGAGGACGAGAACCGTTAGCACCATAACGAGCACCAAACTGGGGGTTCGACTGGGCCGAGGACGTGGGAGTGGACTTACCCGTGCCATAGCTCTTACCCTCCCGATCGAAATCTCCGACTCTTGTTTCGACCATAGCGAGGCGAGGTCGCGGAACGGGTAAACCTCGGTGTCCGGCAGGTAAACAGTCGAACGTTCGGGATGTCCAGCCGACGGGATGCAACTTTCGCTATCGACCGGACGTCTAATCTGACGGGAACAGCTGCGCGTGAGGAGTTGGCGGCGCATTCGGGGACATCAAATTAGCCGCCGAGGACTTGACGCGAACGGCATAATCAAAACCTGGCGACTCGATTCGCCAGGGAGTATCTGGAGATTCCATGATAGCTCTGATTTTGGTGATCATGCTGATACTCGGAATGGTCGCGCTCTACGGACTGTTCGTTATCGTTGGCAGCGTGATCGGGATTTTGCTCACCCTGCTCATGGCCGGTTTCGTCGGCTGGGCCGCCGACGCACTCGTACCGGGACACGTCCCATTCGGCTTTGTCGGCGCTATCCTGGCTGGATTATTTGGCAGTTGGCTCGGGGTCGCGTTGTTCGGGAGACTGGGCCCGTACCTCTTCCATATCCCGGTGATCTCAGCATTTCTGGGCGCATTAATTATCTCGGTCGCCTTTTCCCTGCTCTTGCCGTCACTCACGCAGCAGCGCTGAGAGTGGTCGGGGAGTCGCGGCGACCGTAGACTATCCTGCGCGGCCTCAGGTTCCCAGGAAGACGGCCCGTTCGACTTCACAGATGAAGACGGTCGCGCCCCCAACTTCAACTTCAATCGGAACGGCTGGCAGCATATCCGGAGTTGCCTGGGCGAAGACGTCGAACGTGCTGATGACGCGGGTTTGGCAGACCGACTGAATGATCCCCAGCGCGTCGTCCAGGCGGGCGACCGGCGTACCAATCAGCAGCGTCGTATTCCCCCGGCGCAAGAATCCTCCTGCGCTTTCCAATCGGGTTACGCCGAAGCCCGCGTCGACGAGCTGATCGGCCAGGCTCCCGGCATCGTCGGAATTGACGATCGTGACCACCAGACGATTGATCGCCGCGGGCGGATCCAACTGCATACCCCATCCCCTCTAGCAACGTCCCCAATATGGTAGCGACCTCCACCATTGGAGGCAAGCCGGTCGGTGCTATACTAGCCGCGCCGTCCGGATCCCCGGCTAGGACTGGCCAACGCCTGGCGCGACCGGGCGAGTACGCTCGCGCGGAGGAATCGTTGAGGATCACGAATCTCGAAGCATTCCCGGTTTGGGGGGGGTCGCGCAATTTCTTTTTTGTCGTCGTCGATACCGATGAAGGTATTTACGGCGTTGGCGAGGGCGGCATTACCGGTCGCGAGCTGGCGGCCGTCGGCGTCCTGGAGCACTTCAAGCCAATCCTGATCGGTCAGGATCCGCGTCGCATCGAGCACCTCTGGCAATTGCTCTTTCGGGGCGGATTCTTTCCGGCCGGCCGCATTGCCGCTAGTGTGCTATCCGCGATAGATGTCGCGTTGTGGGATATTCGCGGAAAGGCGCTCGGGGTTCCGGTATACGATCTCCTCGGCGGGCTCGTTCGCGACCGAGTCGTTTGCTACCCGCACAACGCGGCTCGCGGGCTTGAGGTCGAAACCCTGGTCGAAAGCTGCCAACAGACGAAAGAAGACGGTTGGAAGTTCGTTCGCTGGGGTTTGCCGCAGGCGAACGCGCAGCTGGAACCGCGCCAGTCGATCCGGGCCGCGCTTGCCCAACTGGAGGCGGTGCGGGACGCGGTCGGGGACGACGTAGAGATTTGCTTCGACGTTCACACGCGCCTCGACCCGGCCGATACCATCCAGTTCTGTCGGGCCGCGGAAAAGTATCGCCCGTTCTTCATCGAAGATCCGGTGCGATCGGAGAATCCCACCTCGTTTCGCCTGGTGCGCCAACAAACCGCGGTACCTCTCGCGGCAGGTGAGCAGTTTGCGAACAAGTGGGAATTCAAGGAACTCATCGAAAATGATCTGATCGATTTCGCCCGAATCGATCTCTGTATCGTCGGCGGGATAACCGAGGCGCGGAAGATCATCGGCTGGTGCGAAGCGCACTACATCAAACTGGCGCTTCACAACCCCCTCGGACCAGTTTCCAGCACGGCTTGCCTGCACGTTAACCTGGCGACGAGCAATTTCGCGGTGCAAGAACAACCACGAAAGACCGGAACCGTCCTGAACGACATCGTGACCGGTCAACCGGAATGGCGCGACGGCTATCTGTTACCGCCGACTGGGCCGGGTCTCGGGATTGAGTTCGATCGCGAAGCGGCACGCCGACAGCCGTTTCAGATGGCCGAACTTCCCAATCTGTATCGCGAGGACGGCTCCTTCACGAATTGGTGACGAGGTGTTCAGATTGCCGGGCGGTTTGGGCATCCGGTTTGCTCTCTTACCGGCAACATGGGAAAACTTCAACGTATCGCCAGCACATTCCTAGCGATTTGTGGCATCGCCGTCGTCGTCGGTTGCGCGTCACTGGAACAATCGATCACCCTGGAAATGATCTATCCGACGCCTAACCAGACCCAGATCACGGTGCACTATACCGTACCACCACCGCCCGCCGGCAAGGTATACGTGCTCTGGATCTTGAATCCAAACGCGAAGAAACAGCGCAACGTCGGTGAGATTCCGGGCGGTCAGAACCGCACGGCGGTGGCCACCGTCGACTTCGAAGCGACCGGCGCGATCGTCTCGGTCGAGAATTCGCCGAACGTCACGACGATGGGCAATGTCTGGGCGCTGAAGGCTGGTCAAATCCAGCCGACTACACCAACTCCGACCGTGAAGGGTCCGACGCCGACGCCATTGCCCTTTGCCCATTGATGCTCGGCGGTCCAGCTCAAGCCAGCTGAAGGGGTATCGGCCGCGATTCCCACAAGACTCGCGGCCTCTGGCTGATTGGTTGACATAGATTCCTTCCCTGACGATACTGTGTCGGGGAAGGAGTACCAATGAGATCCTTGCTGCCAGACGGGCTACGCGTCGGCTTTTTCTGTTTTCTGATTTTTCTGATGCCATTTTTGTCGGCGTGCAGCCGGTTGGGATTGGGACACGGACCGAGCGCGCCGACCCCGACGGCGTCGCAGCAAATAACCGCGCCGGCCGCCTCCAGCTCATCGGTCGTCGCGACCGCACCGGCGACCTCTCCAACTCAGATCACCACCACCGTACCGGCGTTTTCGCCGACGGTCGCGGTGCCGACGCCATCGCCAACACCGTCGGCGGACGCGCTGCAGAACACCGTCAATACCTTTCTGCAGGACTGGCACGACGGCAATTACTCCGATATGTATGGGTTGTTAGGCAGTAATGCCCAGGCTTCGATCACCGAAGCCAAGTTCGTTGCCCGCTACACGGATATTTCGACTGGTATCGACCAGATTTCGGTGACCGCGACGGCGTCACTACCGAGCGATCTGACGCCGACCGGCACGCCGCCAACGGTGAGTGTGCCGATTCACGTTACCCGACAATTAGCCGTTCTGGGAACTCTGCAAGAGGACAACGTCCTTCCGTTGGTGTTCGAGGCCGGGGCGTGGAAAGTTGCCTGGACCCCGGGACTGATATTCAAGGACCTGACGAGCAATAGCGTGGTGCAGTATGATCCGGTAACTCCGTTGCGGGGAAGCATTCTCGACCGAAATGGCAAGGTGCTCGCCGAAGATGGCCTGGTCGTGACGGTTGGGGTGGTTCCCGGGGAGATCAAGGACGAGCCCGCTCTGCTCAACGCTTTGAGTAGCTACTTAAATATCCCCCAAAATCAGATTAAACAGGCGTACGCTTCGGCACAGCCAGACTGGTTTGTCCCGATCAAGGACATCCCGGAAAGTGACAAGGCAGCCGCTCAGCAGAAGCTCGGCGGCATTCTCGGCATCGCGATGCGCGAAACGCACCAGCGCATGTATCCCTACGGCGAGGACGCGGCGCACGTTGTCGGCTATGCCAGCCCGGTCCTGCAACCCGAACTGAAGACTCTCGCCGCGAAGGGGTACGACATCGGCGACTTGATCGGCCGGAGCGGCCTGGAGGCCTGGGGAGAAGACATTCTTCGGGGCCAGAAGGGGGCAACTCTATCCATCGTCGACTCGAGCGGACAGGTTATTCGGGTCATCGCGCAGAAGGAGTCGGTTCCCGGTCAAACAATCGTCACGACACTGGACATCAACTATCAGATCCAGGCGATGAAGACGCTCAACAAGAAGACCGGCAGCCTCATCCTGATGGATCCGCGTGACAATAGCATCCTGGCGATTGCGAGCTATCCGACGTTCGACCCCAATCTCTTCATCACTGGCATGACTGACGCCCAGTGGAATGTCATTAATGGCCCAAATGACCCCCTGCTCTTTCGCGCGGTGAACGGGCTGTATCCCACTGGCTCGATCTTCAAAGTGATCACTATGGCCGCCGGACTGGAAAAAGGTGGCTTTAAGACAACCGATACCTTCAACTGCGGACTGGACTGGAACGGCCTACCTGGAGTGACGCTTCATAACTGGAAAGCCGAAGGCACCCTCAATCTCATCCAGGGCCTTACCGGCTCTTGCGATCCCACCTTCTATACCATTGGCCTTAAACTCAATCAAATCGATCCGAATATCCTACCAACGTTCGCGCGTGGATTCGGCCTAGGTCAGTCGACCGGCGTCATCGGTCTGGCCGACTCGGCGGGGCTGGTTCCCGATCCGGCCTGGAAGGAAAAGAACGTCCACCAGCCATGGTACGATGGTGACGGCGTGAACCTGGCAATTGGCCAGGGATATCTCCTCGCGACACCGCTACAAATGGCGAACCTCTACACCGCCATTGCCGATCACGGGACGTTGCGGACGCCCCTCCTGGTTAGTCAGATCAAGGGCCCGGACGGCAGCGTGGTAAAATCCTTTACAGCGGATTCGCGCGGAACGCTTCCGGTATCCGCGCAGAATCTCGGCTACATCGTAGAAGGGATGAAGGGGGTCACCAGCACCCCGCTTGGGACCGCCTACTACGCCTGGAAGGGCTCCACGATACCCATGGCAGCCAAAACCGGTTCAGCGGAGAATGAGACGTCGAAAGCTCACGCCTGGTTCGTCGGCTACACAACGCCGGATCAGCCGCGATTGCTCGCTCTGGTTATGCTGGAAGGCGGCGAACTCGGTGGGGAATTCGCGGCCCCACTGGGGCGGCAGATTATCGATTACGCAGTTGCTCATCCCGAAAAGTAACGGGCCGTCGAAAGGATAGCGAAGGTCATGGTTAGTACGTCTCCTTCGATTCCGGGGCGTGCCATTTCGCTGGGCTCGCGTTCAGCCGCGGTTGAGCGGCTACGAGCCGCGGTCTTCGATGTTATCGTCGTCGGTGGAGGGATTACCGGGGCGGGCATTGCTCTGGACGCGGCGACGCGCGGCCTGAAGGTCGCGTTGATCGAAAAAGGGGACTTCGCGAGCGGGACGAGCTGTCGATCGACAAAACTCGTCCACGGTGGTTTGCGCTACCTGGCCCAGTATCGCTTTCGTTTGACTCGGGAAGCGCTGTCAGAACGTTCGTTACTTCAGCGGCTGGCCCCGCACCTCGTCGAACCGATTCCGTTCCTCTTCCCGATTTACAACAAGAGAACGGAAGTCTGGCGTGTGAACACCGGACTCTGGCTCTATGATCTGATGGCCGGACTGCGCCGGACCAAGGTTCATCGCAAACTTAGCCGTCAGTCGGTCTTGCAGCGAGTGCCCCAGCTAAATCCCGCGGGTTTGCGGGCGGGGTTCGTGTACTACGACGCTCGAACCGACGACGCTCGGTTGGTTATCGAGGTGCTCAAGTCGGCCGTCGATTACGGCGCCACTGTCGCGAATTATCTGAACGCTGAACGGATAGTCAACGATGGTGGTCGGGCCACCGGAGTCGTCGTTCGCGACAGTTTTAACGGTGAGACCTTTACGATTGGCGCCCGCAAGGTCGTCGTGGCGACCGGAGTGTGGCTCGACCAGATCCTGGCCGCGAGCAATGCTAACGACCAATCTCTAAAGCGCAAGCGGGTGCGCCCGGCGAAGGGGGTGCATATTATCGTGCCCCACCATCGGATCGAGAGCGACTCCGCGATCGCCTTCCCGACCCCGGATAATCGGCTGATGTTTGTGATCCCCTGGCAAGGCGCTACCCTGATTGGAACGACCGACACGGACTATGATGGCCCGCTGGACAATCCTCGCGCCGACCGACGGGACCTGGACTACCTATTGAACGTCGTGAACGCCGCGTTTCCCGGGGCGAACCTGACCGACGACGACGTGATCAGCATTCAGGCCGGTCTTCGTCCCCTCATCGACTCCGGCGAGGAGACGACCGCGGCGGTTTCCCGGGAAGACCGGGTGTTTGAAATTCCCGATGGAACCATCGCGATTGCCGGGGGAAAACTGACGACCTATCGCCGAATGGGGCGCAAGGTGGTAGACCTTGTGGTGCAACGGCTGAAAGCCGAAGGGCAGTTGCGGGGAAAGCTACGGTCACGCACGGGCGATATTCGGATCGGCGGCTACCCGGAGCAAAAGCGCCACCGCTTAGGACGGTTGACGGGTCTGATCCGGCGGCACCGCAATGGCACCGCGTTTGTGCCGCCGTTGTTGGTTTCGCCCTCGACGGCCAAACGTCTCTGGCGTAGCTACGGCGCCAATTGGCAAGAGTTACTTCGCCTCGTCGGCGAGAATCCGAAGCTGGGCGAACCGATTGTTCCCGGCGTCGACGTCATCTGGGCCGAGGTCCTGTGGGCGGTTCGACACGAAATGGCTCAATCTCTCTTGGATGTGCTCGGGCGACGGACCCATTTGGCGCAGCTCGATCGACATCAGGGCCTAAACGTGGTTGAAGGCGTTGCTCGGCTGATCGCTCCGGAGCTCGGCTGGGACGAGGAAGAGATTCAGCTGCAGGTGAAGCGATATCGCCGCGACGTCGAGCAATTCGCGGTGGCTCCTCTGCGCGAGCCTCGCGGCGCTTCAGCACATGACGCGGCAATCGGCGAGTCGGGCAATGACTGACCAGGAGATGTTGGCGCTGCTCGCCGAACTCGGGGCCATTCCGAGCGCACCGCTTCACGAAGAAGGCGTGGCCGCGTACGTCATCGGTGCTCTGCAGGCACATGGATTTCCCGTTCAAGTCGATTCCTATGGAAATGTCGTCGCGACCTACCGCAAGGGAAGCGGCGAGCGACCGTTGGCATTGGTGGCCCACCTGGATCACCCAGCCGTCGAGATCACGGCGGTCGAGTCGCCGACCCGCGCGCGTGCGGCGCTTTTGGGTGGCGTTGCGCCGGCATGCTTCAACCGCCCGGTGCCAGTTGTCATCGTTGGCCGCCGGGCAACCCTGGCCGGAACGATCGTCAGCTACCAGGTCGACGCTGAGACAAAACGCGTGTCGTCTCTAGACCTTGAAACCGCCGGCCCGGTCGCGGTGGGCGATTTCGGGGTCTTTGATCTGGTCGGCTTTCAGGTCGACGGTGCCGAGATTACCATGCGCGCGGCGGACGACCTCGTGGGGGTGGCCGCGGTGCTGGCCGCGCTCTTTGAAATTCAAGCGCGCCAGATTGAGGGCACCGTCTACGGTGTCTTTACCCGCGCCGAGGAAATTGGACTGGTTGGAGCGTCGCTGGTTGCCAGCGCCCGGCTACTGCCGATGGAAACTCTGGTTGTCTCATTGGAGTGCAGCCGGACACTCCCCGGGGCTGAGCCGGGGCGAGGACCGGTCATCCGGGTTGGCGACGCGACTGGAGCGTTCCACCCCGAGGGGGAAGCGATGCTCTTGGCCGCCCGGCGGCAACGGCCGGACCTTCCGGTCCAGCGCCAGTTAATGAGCGGGGGCACGTGTGAAGCGACGGCGTTTGGCCAGGCCGGTTATCGGACGACTGGAGTAGCGATTCCCCTGGTTAACTACCACAACGTCGGTCCTGGCGAAGTGATCTCACCGGAACGCATTCACGCCCAGGACTTTCTTGGTGAGATTTCCCTTCTCGTCGCCGCTGCCGAGATTAGCCTGGCTCCTCCGGTTTCGGAGGTCACCCGGCGCTTGGAGATAACGGTCAATCGCTACCGCGATCAACTCCACGCGACGGCGGGAACGTTTCAGTCGATGGCTTCGAGGCATTGAGATCATCCGAAGATCTACGAAGGAGTCGCCGTGCCCGGTGAATATCGCGCGCGGATAACCCGAGGCGGCGAATCGGCCGGCCAACCCCACACATTTCAGTCGCTCGACGACGGCCAACCGCCGCGACCGGAGAGCATGCGAAGTGTTCGTCGCCTCCTGGCCAGCGGAGTAGCCGTCGTGACGACTTCGGCTGGCGGCGCTTTGCGCGGCGTCACCGCGACATCGTTCACCGTGGTTTCGCTGGATCCGCCAATTCTGCTGGCATGCTTGGCGCAGACGAGCGAAGCGTTGACCCTGATTCGTTCCGCCAACAGCTTCGCGGTGAATCTGCTGTCCGATCACCAGGAAATCCTCGCCGAGCGATTTGCCGGTCGCGCTCCCTTGGTCAACGCGCGTTTCGATGGGGTGAAGCACCGGGTTAGCGCCGCGGGCAACCCGCTTCTCGTCGACGGGCTAGCCTGGTTCGATTGCGCCGTGGACGCGATTGAACCCCACGGGGATCACGCGGTGGTATTTGGCGCGGTTCGAGAGGCCGGGTTTGGCGACGGCGTCGAACCGCTGGTGTATTTTGACGGCGCCTACCGATTACTCGAAATCGGCTGAACTCGCCGTGGGTGCGATAACCGTGGGATCTCGCGGCGATAGCGACCGAGTGGCCCGCGGAGTACAATTATTCCAGTCACCTCATTCGGCGCCGATGGGTTCATCTTTCGGCGCGACGCCCGGAGACCGAGTACTCCCACCGCCCAGAGAAGTTACCAGGAGGAACTGCAATGAAGCAGCTAACACTCTGTCTCGCCTTCCACAATCACCAGCCAGTTGGTAACTTTTCTTGGGTTTTTGCCGACTCCTATCGGCACGCTTATTTGCCCCTGCTTGACGCGCTGGAAAGGCATCCGTCCGTCCGGGTGTCCTTACACTACACCGGCCCGCTAATCGATTGGATTCGCCAGAACGATCCGTCGTTTCTGCTCAGAGTACGTGCGCTGGTCGACCGAGGTCAGGTCGAGATTATGACCGGTGGCTATTACGAGCCAATTCTACCGGCGATTCCCGAAATCGACCGCTTGGGCCAGATTCGCAAAATGACGCGCTTCGTGGAAGACGAGTTCGGCACGACGCCGACCGGGTTGTGGCTGGCCGAACGGGTTTGGGAACCGCAACTGCCATCGGAACTGAAGCGAGCGGGTGTCGACTGGACGATCGTGGACGACACCCACTTCAAAATGAGCGGTCTCGACGACGCCGACCTGGACGGCTACTACCTGACCGAGGACGAAGGCGCCGCCTTGAAGGTTTTTGCGACGAGCAAGCGCCTGCGCTACATTATTCCCTGGGCAACGGTCGACGATGTGATCGCGGAACTCCGGGGGGCCGCATCCGAAGATCCGTCGCTGATGTGGGCCATGGGAGACGACGGCGAAAAATTCGGGGTCTGGCCGAGTACCTACGAGCATTGCTGGGTGAAAGGCTGGATGGAGCGCTTTTTCAGCGCCCTGGAAGAAAACGCAACCTGGCTCAAACTCCTCCCTCTCGGAGAGTACGCCGTCCAACACGCCGCCCGCGGGCGAATCTATCTTCCCACCGCGTCGTACGCCGAGATGATGGAGTGGGCGCTACCCGCGCGCGCCGCGGCTGAGTTCGGGGCCATTTACCACGAAATGGACGCTCAGAAGCGCGAAGACGTTACTCGATTCCTTCGCGGTGGCTTCTGGCGCAACTTCCTGGCCAAATACGACGAAGTCAATGCCATGCACAAGAAGATGCTGCGGGTGCACCGCAAAGTTCAGGCAACCGCGGTCACCGGGGGCGAGCCAGACTCGATTGCCCTTGACGAACTGTGGCAGGGTCAGTGTAATTGCCCCTACTGGCATGGCGTTTTCGGTGGCGTCTACATGACCGACGTCCGCACCGCGACCTTTCATCACTTAATTCGCGCGGAGACCCGAGCCGACCAGATCAGCCATGACGGAAACCTTTGGATTCAGCACGATACGCTTGATTACGACTGCGACTCGCGCGACGAAATCATTGTCGACTCGCCGCGGGCATCGTACGTCTTCCATCCCACTATGGGTGGCGCGCTAGGGGAATGGGATGCGCGGCGGGCGGGACACAACCTGACCAGCGTGCTGACCCGGCGGCCAGAGGCATACCACCAGGCCCTACGTCAGGCCGCCAAGGCAGCCGAACAGGCGGATTCTGGCGCGGTCAAAACGATTCACGAGATCGTGAAGTTAAAAGAGCCCGGGCTGGAACGGCGCCTCCATTACGATTGGTATCGAAAACTGTCGCTGATCGATCATTTTCTTCTCCCGGATGCGACGCCGGAGAACTTCGCGTCGAACACCTATGGTGAGGCGGGCGACTTTGTGCAGCAGCCATATCAGGTCACGGTAGATGGTGACGAGACGACCCGAGAGGTCCGCCTGAGTCGGCAAGGGCAGATCCGAAACGGTTCGGAGCTACTTGCGGTCAGCGTCCAAAAGGTCGTTCGCTTGTCGTCAGCCGATGCCGGTTTCACCGCCGATTACGAGGTGGTTAATCGGTCGGCGGCACCGCTAGAGACCCGATTTGGCGTCGAACTTAACGTCAATTTCCTCGGTGGCGGGGGGAACCCCCAGGCATATGCCCGATTTGTTGGCAAGACAACCGAGGAGGGGCAATTTGGTGGCGCGCGAAGTATCGATGCGGTTACCCGCGTGTCGGTCGGGAATCACCAGTTAGGATTGGAAGCAAGCCTGGACACCAGTCAACCGGCAATGGCGTGGTGGTCCTCGATTGATTCGGTGTCATCCTCGGAAGGCGGTTTCGAGCGGGTTCACCAGGGCGGTTCGCTCCTCCTCGGTTGGCCGCTTCGGTTGGCAGTCGGTCAAACCTGGCAGGTGACGCTGAGGGTGGGCGTAACCGAATAGATTGACGAGTTAGCCAACTCCGCCACGAGGGGCTACCTGGCGCTTCGTGACTCGTAAGTTGGATATATTTAGCATTCTCTTAATCGAATCGGGGTTGTCGCACGGTTTCCGGCGGTGCTATAATCCCCGCGCCACGTAGCTAGTGAAACGTTTCCTGGTTCCCGCCGTTCAGTAGACTGCCAGTCGCCGATCCGTTCACCTAGCACCGGGCCGGTTGCATCTACTCGCCGTTCGCGGGGATCTTTCCTCGCCGCGCGAGGATTCGATCCATGCCGCGTTCGCGGCGAGGAGGTTTTTCGTGTCACGTCGCCTGTCCCGCCGTCAGGTCGTCGGGTACGGGCTTACCTTGGCGGCCATCGCGCCTCTACTCCAGGCGTGCGGTTCCTCGGCAAGTCAGTCAACCCCGGTAGCGACAAATCGGGTCATCATCCCCACCCCAACTGAGGTTCCGCCCTCTCCATCCGCGACGCTCACCCCAATTCCGACCTCGGTCCCAACCGTGGCGGCAACCGCTACCCCGTTGCCCGGAACGATGACCAGCCCAGATTACGCGGTGCAGGTGTTTCTTTGGGGAAGCGCGACGGCAGAGCGTGATCTCGGGCTCGCTAAGGAAGCGGGCTTCCGTTGGGTCAAGCAAAGCATCGAGTGGCGTTACGTCGAACCGCATGTCAAAGGTACGCTCGAATTCAACGAACCGGATCGCTTGCTCGGCTTGATGTCCCAACTTGACTTAAAATTGGTTGCTCGAGTCGACAACCAACCGGTCTGGGCACGTAAGGATAAGATCTTTCCCACTGACGGGCCGCCGGATAACATCCAAGACTTCGCCGATTTCCTGCACGCTCTCGCGTCGCGATACAAGGGAAGGATCCAAGCCTACGAGATCTGGAACGAACCGAACCTCGCACGGGAGTGGGGAAACGCCCCACCTAATCCGGAGCAGTACATCGCCCTGCTCAAGGCTGGCTACGAGGCGATTAAAGCCGCGGACCCGGACGCCACAGTGATCACGGCTGGTTTGGCGCCGACGACGGAGTCCAGTGCAATCGCCATGCCGGATGTCACGTTCGTTAAGGAAATGTATAAGGCCGGGGCTTCGAAGTACTTCGATATGCTGGGCGCTCACGGCGCGGGATTCAAGGCGCCGCCGGACTTGAGTCCGGACCAGGTAGCCAAGGACCCCCAATACAACCACAGCGAAGGGGCAAACGGTCGAATTTACTGCTTCCGCCACGTCGAGGACATCCGCCAGATCATGGTTGACAACGGCGATGCCGCGAAGCGCCTCGCCATTCTGGAGTTTGGCTGGACGACGGATCCCCGCCCCAGTTCGCCTTACCATTGGTACGCGGTAACCGACCAACAGCAGGCTGACTACATCGTTGGCGCGTACCAGTGGGCCACGGCGCACTGGCAGCCCTGGATCGGAGTGATGAGTCTGATCTACATCGCGGCTCCGTATTGGACCCAGAACGACGAAGAGTACTATTGGTCGATTACCAATCCGGACGGGACCGTCCGCCCGGCCTATCGCGCGATCGCCGCGGCGAAAAAGTAACTGGCAACCTCACGAATCCCTAAGCGCAACCCTGGCACCTGGCTATCCTAACGCGTTATCGGCTATATGCCGTTCGAGGGTATCGAAACATGGCCAAGCAAAAGACCTGGGCGCGGCTGGCGTCTCTCGTCACCTTGCTGACGGTGCTCCTGGCAAACCTGACTTATCTGGTAGTTGCGCCGGCCGTTCCCGCGCTCGCCGCCTCGGATCCTCGCTATTTCGCGCAGACCGGCTATCGCATCGACAACAACCAGTTCTGGGATTATTTTCAGAAGCGCGGTGGTGTCAATAACTTCGGATACCCGGTTAGCCGCACGTTCACCTTTATGGGGAACACGGTACAGTTCTTCCAGCGCCGGGTTATCGAAGTGAACCCGGATGGCGGCGTGGGGCAACTGAACCTGCTGGACCCCAGTCTGATGCCTTACACGACCATTAACGGAGCGACCTTCCCGGCGTCTGACCCGAACTTCACGAAGTCGTCACCCACGGTCGGTTCGCCGAACTACGGGGCCAACGTTCTCAACTGGATCGGGAACAATTCCCCGGATGTCTTCGGTGGTAAGTCGGTCGACTTCTACAAGACATTCGCGAATGCCGTCTCGATGGGCACGGCATTTCCAACCGGTGGAGGGAATTCTGGCCTTCTGCTCGGCATCGACCTCGAAATGTGGGGGTTACCGCTTTCCGCGCCCGCGGTCGACCCGAACAACCACAATTTCATCTATCAGCGATTCCAGCGCGGGATCATGCACTACGACGCGACCTGCAATTGTACTGAAGGCATTCTGCTTGGCGACTATCTCAAGTCGATCATTACCAATAAGAATCTGCCGGCGGACCTGGCCAACCAGGCCAAGAACAGCCCGCTGTTTAACCAGTACAATAGCGCCAAGCCGAACTGGGTGAACAATCCGGGCGCTCTGGCAAACACCAACCTGACCAACGCGTTCGACGTCGAGCAGCCGCAGACACCGGCGCCGCAGCCGAATCCGGTGCCGAACCCGGCTGGTGGCAGCGGCTTCCGTTACGGCTTCCAGGTTCAGATGTACGGCGTCAATCAGACGCAAATCGTCAACCTGATCACCGGGGCGGGCTTCGGATGGATGAAGCAGCAGGTCCGGTGGATGGATGTCGAGCCAACCCCGGGGTCATTCAATTGGGGCGCGCTGGACTCGGCGGTCGCCGTCGCAAACGCGTCCGGGGTCAAGGTTATGTTCAGCGTGGTAGCCGCGCCGAGTTGGGCGGCGGTGCCGAACGGGAACTACCCGAAGAACCCGAGCGACTTTGCCAACTTGATGTCCGCGATGGCGTCTCACTTCAAGGGACGCGTTCAGGCGTATGAAATCTGGAACGAAGAGAACTTCGCCCGCGAAGTCGGACCAGGCAACATCAACGCCGGGAACTACGTGGAACTCCTTAAGGCAGCCTACCCGGCGATCAAGGCCGCCGATCCGAACGCAATCGTCGTCTCCGGCGCGCCAACGCCGACCGGCGTCAACGATCCCAATATCGCCGAGCGGGACTTCACTTACCTGCAGCAGATGTATCAGTACCAGGGCGGAATCGTGAAGCAATACTTCGACGTCCTGGGCGCGCACAACGAGCCCTACGCGAATCCGCCGGATCAAACGGTCGCGAATCATACCAACCCGAGTTACTCCGGCGACCCCAGCTTCTTTTTCCGTCAAGTTGAGGACTACCACAACCTGATGGTCCAGAACGGCGACGGAAACAAGCAGATCTGGGAAACTGAGATTGGCTACGATTCCAACCCGGCGGCCCCAGCGGGCTACAACGGTTGGACGGTGAACCCGCAACAGCAGGCAACCTACCTGACCCAGTTGTTCGCGTACGCGCGCGCCAACTATCCGTGGCTGGGAGCCATTTTCGTCTGGAACTTGAACTTCCAAGAGGTCGTTCCGCAACCTGACGAGAAGTGGGGCTTTGGCGTCCTGAACCCGGATCTGACGCCGCGGCCGGCCTACAGCGCGCTCGCGGCAATGCCTAAACCCTAAATAGGCCACGCCGTGCCTCAGGTGCCCCTCGGTCGAGGGGCACCTGAGGCACGGCGGATTTGTGCCGTTAGCCCGGACTGGACACTGCGTTCGAGATGGGCTAAGCTATCGCTGACAACTATTAAGGGATGAGCGGACTGGTGGTTTGACCGGTTCGTCGTCCCTTGGCTACGTAAAGAAACAGGGAATGTGACTATGGCACTCAGTATCGGGAAAATTCTCGGGCTCCGCCGCCTTTCCGATGAAGAAGGCATTTTTGCCATCACCGCGATGGACCAACGGAACTCGATGAAGGTATTGGTCAACTCCAAGGACCCAGATAGCGTTCCGGCAAGCAAGCTAACGGCGATCAAGATGTCGCTGGCCGAGGTCCTCAGTCCGTATTCCACGGCTATTTTGATCGATCCCACCTATGGTGTGCCCGAAGTAATCGCCGGCGGGGTACTCGACGCGCACACCGGTCTGATCGTGACCCTCGAAGCCGATCGGCCCAAGAGTGTCGGCGATGGTCGGGTGACCCAAATTGCCACCGGACTCAGCGCGGAGAAGATTCAGCGCATGGGGGGAGACGCGGTAAAGTTGCTGGTTCGCTATCGTCCGGACTTGACCGATGCCGCCAAGCAAAACCGCGAAGTCATTCAGCAGGTCCAAGAGCAGTGCGACGCGGCCGATATTCCGTTCGTCCTCGAGTCGGTGGCCACCGCTTTAACCGGCCAGTCGAAGGAAGACTTCGCGAAGGAAAAGCCGCATCTGGTTATCGAGTCGGCGAAGGAACTCAGTCGCTATTGCGACCTCTATAAAGCCGAATTCCCGGCGGACCTCAACTATGAGAAAGATCGTTCCACGTTGGACAAATACTGTCAGCAACTCGACCAGGCCTCGGTGGTTCCCTGGGTTATTTTGAGCGCTGGTGCGGACATTGGGCCATTCTCGCAGATGGTCGAGATTGCCTGTCAGAACGGGGCTTCCGGATTCCTCGCCGGACGCGCGATCTGGAAGGATTACGTCACGATCGAAGACGTGAGCCTGCGAATTGCCGAGTTGAGTCGCAAAGCGGTGAACAATCTCGGGGTGATCACCAGCATCGCGCAACGCGACGCGACGCCGTGGACGAGCCACCGGAGCGTTGATTTGCCGGATCCGTCGAGTTTTTCGACGACCTGGTACGAGAGTTACTAGCGCGAGGAGATAGGAGTCGGGCGTCAAGGACGAGCCATAGCCGCGTCCGCCGGACTCCTATCCGTCCGTCCCCTCAGTGTCTGAATCACCGTGGACCAGGAATTGGAGCGTTTCGTGACGAGCGGCGCCGCGAGCGCAAGTGACCCGGGGCCGCAACCTATCAATCGTTTTCCACGCTTTTACGTCATGGTCGGCATCCCGGGTTCCGGTAAGTCCACCTACGCCAAGACTTGCCTCAAGCGCGCCCTGAGGGTTTCCCTCGACGACCTGCGGCTGATGTTGACGAACCGCGCGTTTGTCGCTCGACTCGAGCCCCTTATCGTTGCCGCGGGCGATAGGTTAACCGATGTCGCGGCGGGATACGCCGCCACCCACCGGATGGACGTCGTCTTCGACGCGACCAACGTCACTCGTAACCGCCGGGCGCCGCTGATCGAGCGCGCAGTCCACTATGGGCTCACACCGATGGCGGTATACGTTCAGGTTCCGCTTTCGGTCGCGCTAATCCGCAATAACACACGGCCGGATCCGGTTCCCCGCGAAGTTGTCGAGAGTTTCTATCGTCGTCTTCAACCTCCGACGATGGATGAGGGATTCGCCCAGGTCTACGTCGTAGACGCCGAAAAGCCGTTTTCACCGCTGTGCTGAGCGACCGAAATCCAGGCGTGGCGCCGGGCCGAGTCTCGGATCGCTTCCAGGATCTCCTGACAGTTCAGTCCGTACGCGAAGTCTGGAAATGGAATTTCCCCGAGCAAGCCCGCGGTCAGTCGATCGATGTGATATGGCGGAAACTCGGGGTATGACACGCCAAGGTCTTCGGGAAGTGGGATTACGCGAGCGATGCCTTCCGCGCTGCCCTCTCCGAGCCGGGCCAGTTCCACTCGGGTACTGTCGGTATCGAAGGTGAGGGTCAGCGTTCCTACTTCGCCGATAAATCGCGCAACCATTCCGTTACGCCAGCCGGGCGCCGTGCGGTTTGCCTGGATCGTCGCCGTCGCACCGGTCGTGTAACGAGCCAGGGCGCTGAACCGGGGGATTCCGAGGCCAACCATCGGCGTTTCCTCGGCCACGACCTCGGAGATTGCTCCGGCTCCTCCCGCCGCGCCCCACCACATGGCGAGGTCAACCTGATGCGAGCCCACGTCGAGGAGGGCGTCGCCCGGTACCGCGCCGGGAAGACGCTGGCGCGCTTGCCAGTACGAAAAATCGAGGTGGCTAAGCGGACCAATTGTCCCCTCACGCAGTAGGCGTTCGACGAATTGCGGGCCCGGCAACGAGTGATAAGTGAAGTTGACCAGATTGGGTTGGCTGGCTAGCCGCGATGCAGCAGCGAGTTCACGTGCCTCGGAAAGATTGGCGGTCAGCGGCTTTTCGCAAATGACCATCTTGCCGGCGCGCAAGCTTGCCAACGCCATCGGGTAGTGCGCCGCGTGTGGCGTGCAAATAAAGACGACGTCGACGTCCGGGTCGGCGAGCAAATACGCCAGTCCAACGTAAGGGGTTGCGCCATACTCCTCGGCAGTGGCCCGCGCCTTTTCGGCGTCGCGGCTGCACACCGCGACGAGCCTGGCGCGACCGGAGCGAGCAATGCCATTCAGGATCGAACGCTGGACTCGCTGATTGATTCCGACCACGCCATATCCCAGGGTCCGCTCGGCGGTCACGACAGACTCGCCTCCAGGCGGCCTCGGACAATCGCGATGAGATCGGCGATCGCCACCCGCTCCTGGGTCATACTGTCACGGTCACGAATCGTGACCGCGTTGTCTTCCAGGGACTGAAAGTCGATCGTCACACACCAGGGCGTGCCGATTTCGTCTTGACGCCGATAGCGTCGGCCAATGCTCTGCGTCTCGTCATAGGTAATCATGAAGTGCGGTCGCAAGAGATTGCTCACTTCTTCGGCCTTCTGAGCCAGCGGTTCCTTCTTCGAAAGTGGCAAGACCGCGACTTTGAATGGCGCGAGCATCGGGTGCAGCCGGAGAACCACTCGGGTGCCTTCTTTGTCCTGTTCTTCGTGGTACGCATTGAGCAGGAACGCCAGAACCAGGCGATCGACCCCTACCGATGGTTCGATGACCCACGGAATAATCCGCTGGCCGGTCTCGTCGTCGAAGTAGCTCAGGTCCTCACCGCTGTGCGCCACGTGTCGCTGTAGATCGTAGTCGGTCCGGTCGGCAATTCCTTCGAGTTCCGACCACCCGAATGGGAAGTTGAACATGACGTCGGTCGTTGCCTTCGAGTAGAACGCGCGCTCCTCCGGCGGGTACTCGTACAATTTAATGTTTGCCGGATCCATCCCGTACCGCTTGTACCACTCGACCCGCTGGTTTACCCAGTAGGGGAACCACTGGTCGTCGGTGTCGGGCTGAATGAAATATTCCAATTCCATCTGCTCGAACTCGCGCAAGCGGAAGATGAACTTACCCGGGGTAATCTCGTTCCGAAAAGCCTTGCCGATCTGGGCGATGCCAAACGGCAGCTTTTTTCGCGAGGTCGCGAGCACGTTCTTGAAGTCGACAAAGATTCCCTGGGCGGTTTCCGGGCGCAGGTAGGCGACCGACGCTTCGTCCTCCACTGGCCCCACGAAGGTGCGGAACATGGTGTTGAACAGACGAGCGTCGCTCAATGTGCCGCCGCAGTTCGGGCACTGACTGTTCGCGACGTCCTCTTCGCGAAAGCGCTGCTTACACTGCTTACACTCGACCAGGCGGTCCACGAACTCTTTGACGTGACCGGTGGCGACCCAGACCTCCGGGTTCATCACGATCGCCGCGTCCAGGCCGACGACATCCTGGCGTTGCTGGACAATTGAGTGCCACCAGGCATCCCGGATATTGCGCTTTAGTTCGACGCCAAGCGGACCGTAGTCCCAAAAGCCACCAAATCCGCCGTAAATTTCACTGCTTGGGTAGGCAAAGCCACGACGCTTACAAAGGGAATAGAGGGTTTCCAGATCAACCATGAAATACCGATGACCTTCCTAAGTCCGACTGGCCGAGACTGTCCGGCTCGACCAGCAACTCCGAAAAATTTGCTCAATTGATTCCATTGTAATGGAAAATTACCACGGGGGCCGTTGGCCGGACAGATCCGACTAGCCAAAGAAAAAGGACAGCCCCACGGTGACGCGGAATCTGTCCCTTTTCAACTCGTACGATCGGTGGACTAGCTCGCTAACGCTGAAGACTGTTCACCAGCGCCGAGTACTTGTCCATCAAAGTGTGCGCGGCGTCATTTGAACCAGCTTCCGCGATGACGTGGAAGAGCGGGCGGTCGGGATCCGGCAGGACGAGAACCCACTCCCGATCGCTCAAGTCAATCCGCACGCCATCGGGACTCCGCGGTCCGTCGGTGTGGTATTGCTGCGACAGCAAGCGCATCACACGCCCCTTGCTTTCCCACGGACAGGAGACTCTTGTCGACGCGACGTGGTAGCGCGGCAACTGCTCGACCACTTCGGAAAGTAATGTACCGCGGCGAGCGAGGAGTTCGAGAAGCTTAACAACCCCGAACATCGCGTCCATGGCCGGCTGGAACTGTGGGAAGATGACACCGCCAATGCTGTCGCCGGCAAGGACCACGCCCGGGCTGCTCGCCTCGACCATCAGGGAATTGATGTCCGACTTGGTGCGGAGGACCTTTCCGCCGTGTTGCGATGCCAGCGTCTCGAAGATTCGCGGCGCGTGAACCGGTACGGCTACCGCGCCACCGCGTTGCTCTTCGATAATCAGGGAGTAAATCGCCGCCAGCAGGGTCCAACTCGGCACCTCTAATCCGTGATTGTCCACCAGGGAGACCCGCTCGCCCCCCTCGTCGATTCGGACCCCAACCTGAGCGCCCAAACTGCGAGTGATCGTCTGCAGTTGGCGCATTGCCTGCTCGATTTCCTCCGGCTTGTTCGTCGTGCGTTCTTCCAGAAGGCCAGAGTTAATGTGAATGGCCTCCATGCCAACCTGGTTGAGCAAAGGAGAAAGGACTTGGGCCGTCGTGGAGTGGGCATAATCGACGACGATTGATTTCGACGTCGCCTTTTGAAGAGTTGGAATATCCACGTTCCGGAGGAACGCCCGCCGGTACTCGTCGACCAGATATGGCTGCTCGCTGATCGTTCCAACTTCGTCAAAGTAGACCCGCCGGACGTCTTCACGGAAGAACGAGTTTTCGATCTTGCGCTCGGTTTTCCGGTCAATGTCGAGGCCATTTCGGTCGAAGAACTTTATATCGACCACGCGATTATCGGTCGCAGATAGGCGGACGTGGATTCCACCGGCGGCCGGGGAATTTCGGGTGATGTAGCGAGCGACCGGAATGGGCAAGCAGGTCTTGATGTCGATGACGTGGATACCCGAAGACGGAAGGCCACTGACCAGCGCGCGCTTGATCATCCGCGGTGAGCGGTAGACGTCGCGGTTGACCAGCACGCTGGCCGCCTTAGGCAGCGTCGAACCGTACGCAGCGCCCAAACGCGCCGCGAACTCGGGAGTCAGGTCGATGTTGACCAATCCACTGACACCGTAGCGACCAAACAATGCGCGGCGGCCCTGCGATCCCCAGATGAGGCTCGTCGAAACCGTCGCTCCGGTCTCCACTTCCTTTTCCGGCCAGATCTTTACCCCGGGTTGAATGATCGCCGATTCGCCGATGATGGTCTGATCACCAATCACCGCACCCTCGAAGACCATCGACTTGCTCTTGAGCGAACAGTGGCGGGCGACGATTGCCCCTCGAACCTCGGCGCGCTCGCCGATGTAACTGTTACGCCAGATGATGCTGCGGTCGACCTGAGCCCGCGAATCGATAATCGTTTGGTCGCGGATGACGCTGGGACCCCGAACGATCGCGCCTTCTTTGATCTTGCAGGCTTCGCCAAGCCAGACCGGCCCATAAATCTGAGCGTCCGGTGCGATCTCAACATCGTCGCTATCAGTCCAGATGCCATTGCCGATTTCGCGACCGATGGGATCTAAGTTGACTTTCCCTTGGAGAAGGTCGGCGTTGGCCCGAATGAACTCCTGGATGTTCCCGACATCACACCAATAACCGGACGCAACGTAACCAAACAGGTTGTCGTTCTTGCGAAGCAGTTCGGGAAAAACGTCCTGGCTGAAGTCAACCGACGTGTTACCGGGATAATATTCGAAGATCGACGGTTCGAGGACGTAAATCCCGGTGTTGACGGTGTCGGAGAACACTTCGCCCCAACTGGGTTTTTCCAGGAATTGCCGGATGCGTCCCTCATCGTCAATGATGACGACTCCGTACTCCAGAGGGTTCGGGACCTGATAGAGAGTCAGGGTAGCGGTGGCGTGATGCGACCGATGAAAGTCGATTATTCCACCCAGGTCAAAATCGGTGAGAGCGTCCGCGCTCATAACGATGAAGGTATCGTCTAGTTGGTCGGCAACCTTTTTGACGCTTCCGGCGGTCCCGAGCGGAACCTCCTCGACTGAATAGCTGATATTCATTCCCAGCTGGCTACCGTCACCAAAGTTGTCCTGGATGACGGACGCCAGATACTGCACCGTCACGATAACATCGGTGATGCCGTGACGCTTCAAAAGATCGAGAACGTGTTCCATCACCGGCTTATTGACAATCGGGACCATCGGCTTCGGGCGAACAATCGTCAGCGGACGGAGGCGAGAGCCTTCACCGCCGGCCATCAGCACGGCCTTCATCGGGGCGGAACCTCCTCGGCGAGTCTGGGTGAATCGATTGTATCCGAGGTACTTCCAATGCGCAACCGCGCTGCGACCGCGCCGGTTGGACGTTTCCCGTGTTGCGAGTTTCGCCTGACTTGCCGTGGACCAGCCGGTTCGTTATCCTAATCCAAGTGTTAAACGGGGGAAAAGTATGAAACTTGGCGTTATCATCGGTATGACTGACCGACCCGAAGAGGCAATCGCTCGGGTGGCCGGGCTCGGGTTACCTTCGTGTCAGATCTCGGCGTGGTCGGACCTGTATACTCCGGATCTCGCGCGGCGACTACGCGCGGCAGCTGATGGGGCCGCGGTCGAGATTACAACCCTTTGGGCCGGGTGGCCCGGTCCGCGGGTCTGGAACTTCATCGAAGGTCCCACGACAATTGGAATCGTTCCGCCGGCCTGGCGTCCGGTTCGCGTAGATGCCCTGAAGCAGGGAGCGGACTTCGCGGCCGAGGTAGGAATTCCGGGTATCAGCACTCACGTCGGCTTCATTCCAGAAAACCCCTCGGATCCGGAGTATCCGGGCGTACTGGCCGCGCTTCGCGATGTGGCGGGCCACGCCCGCGAACGTGGGCTGGAGTTTTGGTTCGAAACCGGTCAGGAGACGCCAGTAACCCTTTTGCGCACAATTCAGGATCTGGGTCTCGATAATCTGGGCATCAACTACGATCCGGCTAACCTCCTGATGTATGGAAAGGCTAATCCGGTTGACGCCCTGGATATTATCGGAAAGTACGTTCGTGGAGTGCACGCCAAGGACGGTGAGTACCCCACCAACGGTCGGGAACTGGGTGTCGAGAAACCCCTGGGCGAGGGACGGGTGAATTATCCGGCCTTCATCGCTCGCTTGCGCTCGCTTGGCTTTGACGGCGCGCTCACGATTGAGCGAGAGATCCACGGCCCCCAGCAAACCGCCGACATTCGGCGGGCGATTGAGTACCTGGGTGGCCTGATTGTCGCCGAGTCCACTTCGGGGACATGATGGGATGAAAAAGCTCTATCGGTCGCGCGAAAATCGCATGATCTGCGGCGTAGCCGGCGGAATCGGCTCGTTTCTCGACGTCGACCCGACAGTCGTGCGAGTGCTCTTGGTCGCATCGCTGTTGCTGGGAGTGATTCCCGCCGGTCTCGCCTACGTTGCCTGTTGGGTCATCATTCCGGACGAGCCCCTTCTCGGCGAGTAGGATGCTATAATTGCCTATTATGAGTACTCAAACGGTTCGGGAAGACCTTGCATACCTCCTCGATCAGGCCGTGGCGAGCGCCCAGGCGAAGGGCCTCTTACCAACCACGGCCCTGCCGCCGAGTCCGATTGAACGCCCGGCGAATCCGGACCACGGGGACTACGCTAGCACGCTTCCCCTGAAGCTCGCTCGGTCGGCACGGATGAAGCCGCAGGAAATCGCCCGAATCATCGCCGACGAATTACCACGATCCGCGATGATCGCGAGTGTCTCCATCGCCGGCCCAGGCTTCCTCAACTTTACCCTTAGTTCTGTCTGGTTGGCGGATCAAGTGACCCGAATCGTTGCCGAAGGCGACCGATTTGGCGCGGTTGATCTAGGACAAGGTGCGACGGTCGTCGACGAGTTTGTCTCGGCGAACCCGACGGGACCGCTAGTCGTGCCGAGTGGCCGGGGGGGCGCGATTGGCGATTCGCTGTCGCGAATTCTCGCGAAGGCTGGCTATCGGGAGACCCGCGAGTACTACGTCAATGACCACGGCTCTCGGATCGAAGCGCTTGGTCAGAGCATCTACGCCCGCTATGCCCAGTTGTTCGGTAAGGACGTTTCGGTGCCCCCGGATGGCTATCTCGGTGAGTACCTGATCGACCTCGCGAAGGAGATCCGGTCACGGGTCGGCGACAAGTACCTCGAGATGCCGGCCGAGGAAGCGATCAAACAGCTTGCTATGGAGGGAGTAGACTACTACCTCGCCGAGGCCAAAGAAAGCCTGAATCGCATGCGGATCTTCTATAACGACTGGTTCTCCGAAGCGTCGCTTTACGCCGATGCCGACGTAGCGAAGGTGATCGACCGATTGCGCGCCGGCGGGCACGTTATCGAGCGCGAGGGAGCGGTGTGGTTCGTCTCGTCGACGCTGGGTGAGAACAAGGACAACGTACTGATTCGGTCGAATGGCGAGCCAACCTACTTCGCGTCCGATATCGCGTATCACTACAACAAACTCGTCGTTCGCAATTTCGACCGGTCGATCGATGTTTGGGGTGCCGACCACCAGGGACACGTCAGCCGCCTGAAGACGGCGATGGCGGCGCTTGGTCTCAACCCCGAGCGATTACAAATCCTGATCCATCAGATGGTGACGCTGGAAATCGACGGTCACCCGGTGCGGATGTCGAAACGGTCCGGCAACTTGATTACTCTCGCCGAGGTTTTGGACGACGTCGGCGCGGATGCCTGTCGCTTTTTCTTCGTCTCGCGCTCGGCCGACACCCACCTGAACTTCGACCTCGGACTGGCGAAGAAGCAATCCGACGAGAATCCGGTCTACTACATTCAATATGCTCACGCTCGCGCGGCGAGTATTCTCTCGCGCGCCGAGGATCTGGATTGGCAGAGTGCCGACGTCCAGCTGTTGAGTCACCCGTCAGAATTGGCGCTCATCCGCAAAATGCTCGAGTTGCCGGAAGTGGTCAGTGCGGCCGCGACCGCGTTGGAACCACATCACGTTGCCCACTTCGCTCTGGACCTGGCGTCGACCTTTACGACGTTCTACACGCAGGTTCACATCCTGACGCCGGATCGCGAACAGGCACGGGCCCGAGTGAAGTTGACCGCGGCGGCTAAGGTAGCGCTTCGAAATACCCTCGACTTGATCGGGGTGAGCGCCCCGGAGCACATGGAGCGACGCGCCACCGATGCTGAGGCCGCGAACGGCGGCGAACCGACCTGATCGGCCGGTCGGTCATCGATTAGGCGAAAGCAGCCAGGGCTGCGCGCACTTCGACGAGCAGCGCGTCTGGGCAACGGCGAGCAAAATCGACAACGTAGCGAGCGCGCGCGATTTGCCGCGCTCGCTCGTCGTCTCCGGGAAGAACCTCCCCTCGTTCGCGCCAGAGATCGAGCAACTCACTGGGCGAGCGAACCTGTTCGGCGCGACACGCGTCGTCCAGACGCGCCTTCACAATCCCGCGGGTTACCCCAAGCTTTTCTCCGATCAACGGCCACTTATAGCCTAGCTCAACGTAGGGAAGAATATCGTTAGCGTCGACCGGTGCAATCCGGTGATTGAGTGCCGACCGATTATCCGCGAGGTGTAAGAGGAGCGCCTCCGGCGTTTGAGGCGTCACCTTTCCCCACGGTCCATGGTGCGCGGCGACGACGTGCCACACGTGATCCACGGCTTCCGCATCCAGGTAGACGCGTGACTGGTTTTGCGCGTCCTCCAGAGCGGTTATTGCCTCGGCAACCGCTAGCGCCGGTTCGTGGGTCATAATGTGACTGTGGGAGCGCCCATTTTCGAAGTGCGCGGTCGCCTTACTCAAATCGTGGAGAACGCACCCGACGAGGACAATGTCGAGCCGAAATCCGGGATAGCGCTCACGCCAATCCGGATAGGCCTCAAGGCAGATCAGCGCGACGTCCATGCTGTGCGCGAAGACCGGCATCCCGCGATCGTGAACGGACCAGAGTGACTGAACACGTGGCAAACCGACCAACTCAGTGAGGAGCCGACAAAGGTCGTCTACCGTATTGACCGCGTTTGACGTCTCCGGGAGAGGCCAATTAGGAATCTCGCTGGGGACCAAAGAGGAGTTTCCTCATTCCTAGGTGAAATCGAGCAAGCCAACCCGGGAACATCGGGTCCAATTCGAGTCTAACATGCCCGATAGTAGGTGTCACCAAAACAGGATCGGGGAAACGGTCATGACTGTCCCCAAAAGAATGGCAGCCAGAGGATGTCGACTCTGGCTGCCCGGTTATGGTGAGTAGGGAGATCGCGTCGAGGCTACTGGGCTGCCGTGGTTCCAGACGAGGTGCTGGTCGGGGTCGCAGCGGGCCGACCAGGCCACGGGTGGAACTGGAACTTGGTATTGATCAAAGTATCGATGCGCTGTGACTCTTGGTTCATCAGATATGTCTTGAGGTCCGCGGCAGTTTTGCCGTGTGCCTGGGCTACCTGGGCGAGGGTCTGGCCGTTCTGCAGCGCGGTCCGCAGATCCTGAACGGTGATGCCCAGGAACTGAGCGACTCCGTTCTGATCGAAGAATCCCGGTCCCATCGGCCCACCGGGGCGGCCCGGGCCACGCGGCTGGAACTTCTGATTGATCATCGTGTCGAGGCGGCTCGACAGATTGGAAAGGATCTGGGTCTCCCGGGCGCTCGTCATCCGACCACTCTGGACCGCCTTATCCAGTTGAGTCTTCGTCTGGTTGGTCAGGAAGGTCTTAAGCTGATCGGTTGTCTTACCGTGCGCTTGCGCGATCTGGGCGAGGGTTTGCCCGCCTTGCCGCGCGGTGCGAAGATCGGTGGTGGTGATACCTAGGAACGTCGCGAGTGCCTGGTCGCCAGCTGGGCCAGGACCAAAGCCGAATCGAGGGCCTCGCCCACCCGGGCCGCGATGTCCAGGTTGGGCCGCGTTTGGTGCCGTGCCGGTCTGGCCCGACGACGCCGTTTGCGTTACCGTGGCGGTTGGCGTCGACGCGGCGGTTTGTGGCGCGGCGAAGGCGCCATTGACCGCCGCGCCGCCAAGCGCGGCACAAAGGATTCCGGCAGCCGCGAGGGTTTTAAGGCGCTGCTTGACCATCTGCTCATATCCTTGGGACGATTGGGATTCTCTAGTCGTGCGCACTGGATCCGGTGCGGGCGAAAGGGATGTCGAATTCGACAGTTGCATCGTAACCCAGGCGCCGATCGAGAGTGCTAAGTCTCTGTTAAGAGCAGGATAAATGTTCCGCTTGACATACTATTGCAGCGAGTCCGACGCACCGGCTTTCGGACACCAGATCGAATTTGACAGGGTGGAACCGATACCACTAGAATTCAGGTAAGGTTGCCCGCTGCTAAGTGGCAGAGTCTGCGCTGAACGGACGACGCCGATGAAGTTCTGTCCCCAGTGTGCCACGTCCATGGTCATTCGCTTCCTTCACGGGAGGGACCGACCGGCTTGTCCGGTCTGCGGCTACGTGTATTACGCGGGACCAAAGGTCGCGGTGGGGGTGCTCGTTGCTCAGGAGGGGCGTCTGCTCCTGAATCGACGAGCAATCGATCCCGGTCAGGGTCGGTGGACCTTTCCGTCGGGCTACGTCGACCTCGGCGAGACGACCGAAACCGCGGCGATTCGTGAGGTCAAGGAGGAAACCGGCTACGACGTCACCCTGACCGGTTTGGTGGGCGTTTACAGTACGCTCGACCGTCCGGTCGTGTTGATCGTCTACGCCGGGGACGTCGTGGGAGGGGCGCCGAGCAACTCCGACGAAGTGGAGTTGCTCGACACCTTCGATTTGCGCGAACTACCACCGCTCGCCTTCGAGCACGACCGGCAGATCATTGCCGACTGGCTCGCGGACGCGCGTTCCAAAGAGAGGATTGAATGAACGAATTAAAACAGCGATTGCAAGAGATGCTCGAAAAAGTCGAGAACATTCAGGTGCGTCTTTGACTTAGCCGGTAAAGCACACCGGCTGATCGAACTGGAGAAACTGTCGACCCAGCCGGAGTTCTGGAATGACGCCGGAAGCGCGCAGGCGACGATGCGTGAGATCACCGACCTCCGAGCCGCTGTCGATACCTGGTCGGGTCTGCAATCTCAAATCGCAGACGACCGCGAGTTGCTCGAATTGGCCGCGGCCGAGGGCGACAGCGACATGGTGGCCGAAATCGGCCGATCCTCGGACACGATTGCCCGGCGACTCGACGAACTGGAATTCGAACTTACCCTGGGTGGTCCGTACGATCGCCGTCCGGCGATTCTGGCAATCCACGCCGGGGCCGGGGGCACCGAGGCCCAGGACTGGGCCCAAATGCTCTTGCGCATGTACCTGCGTTGGGCCGAGCGCCACGGGTTCAAAACCGAGATCCTCGAAGAAACGCCGGGCGAAGAGGCCGGCGTTAAGAGCGTCGTGATCGAGATTCGCGGACCGTACGCCTACGGCTATGCGAAAGCCGAGCGAGGGGTGCATCGACTGGTGCGGATTTCCCCTTTCGATGCCGCGAAGCGTCGCCATACCTCGTTCGCGCTGGTTGAGGTGCTTCCGGAGCCGGATGAGGCCCAGAGCGTGGTCATCAATCCGGATGAGATTCGAGTGGACGTTTTTCGCTCTTCGGGAGCCGGCGGCCAGAACGTTCAGAAGAACTCCACGGCGATTCGAGTCACCCACCTGCCAACCGGCATCGTGGTAACCTGTCAAAACGAACGATCCCAGTTGCAGAATCGGGAGACCGCCCTAAAGATTCTCGCCGCCCGACTCGCGGAGATCGAAGAACAGAAGCGCGACGAAGAGCGCGCCAAACTCAAAGGCGAGCACGTGGAGGCTGGCTGGGGCAATCAAATTCGTTCGTACGTGCTACATCCCTATAATATGGTCAAGGACCATCGCACTAACTACGAAACGAGTAATACGTTCGGGGTGCTCGACGGCGAGCTTGAGCCGTTCATGGAGTCGTATCTACGATGGAAACTCGGCGAGGCCGCCTAGGGCGGGCGTTTCAATCGAGCGGGCGTCGTGCGCGCTTACTGACGGTATGGGCGATGACCATGGCGATGCTGCTCGCCTGGCTTGGCGCGGCGCCCGCCGCCCAAGCCGCCGACAGTGGTTTCGTCGTCATTCAGAACCAGGCGACCAGCGACTTTCCAAAAGATGTCGCGTTTTCTTTGCTCGCGCAGAGTCCGGATCCGGTAGACTTGGCTCGATTCGTCTACACGCTGGCGGATTCGCCGATTACCTACAGTGACATCGTCCCCATCGCGCCCGCCATCCGAGTTTCCCCCTCGTTCACTCTAGACTTGCAGCAGCGGTACCTGCCCCCCGGCGTGATGATTCATTACCACTGGATTCTCGACGGTCAGAGCGGAGGAACCTATTCCACGCCGTGGGCCAACGTGATGGTTCAAGACGCGCGTTTTCCCTGGCAGTCGATGACGAAGGGACCGCTCACCCTGTACTGGTACGACGGGGATACCGCGTTTGCCTCGACGGTGCTTTCCGACGCGACGAAGGCCTACTTGCGGGCGGCGAGTGAGGTCGGGGTCCAGACCGTTCCGACCGGACAAATTTACCTTTACTCCACTTTGAGCGATTTCCGTGGCGCACTGGCCCAGGGAGCCGACCAATGGGTTGGCGGGCAGACATTTCCACAGTATCACGTGATCGTCTTACTGGGTCCATCGGCTCAGGTCACGCAGGTTGACCGGGACGTTTCGCACGAGGTAACCCACCTGGCCGTCGACGGGGCAACCACCGAGCTTGCTCCGTTGCCAACCTGGTTGGACGAAGGCATGGCAATCGTTTCCGAGGGATCGGTTGACCAGACGTACCAAACCGCGCTCGACAACGCCGCGAAGTCAGGAGCCTTACTGTCCGTTCAGTCGCTGAGCGGCAACTTTCCGGAAGATCCGAATCAGGCTCTCGTGGCGTACGCGGAGAGCGGAAGCCTGGTACGGTACTTCGTCCAGACCTATGGTCAGGAACGGCTGAGCCAACTCGTCGACGCGTTTCGGCACGGTCAGACCCTTGACCAGGCGTTCGAGAATAGCGCGGGCGTTTCCGCCCAGCAGTTCGAGCAAGGCTGGCGGGCCAGTATTTCCGCGAAGCCGGCCGGATCAGACTGGGTCAGCGTTCTCTCCGGGCCCATTAACTTTCTCAGCGCGTTTCTCCGCGGCCTGATCAGCGACCTTTCCGCTGGCAAGACCGCGGCGGCTACGCCTTGAGGTCAGGCGGCGTCGCGTCAATGGGTTCTTGAATCGTACCAAAGAGATAGCCACCAAGATGGTGTAGAGGCTTCAGGTCGGATTCCCGGAGCGTCCAAGCTTCGTCAAAGGCCTGTTCTTCCGCCGCAGCGTAGGCAACTTGCCCGACAAAGATGGTGTGGTCCCCGGGATCGAACGCGTTGATCACCGCGCACTCCAGGTGTCCGATACACTGACTGATGACTGGCGGGCGGACAATCTGGGCTTCGACCATCTCCAGTCCGGTGACCTTGAACTTGTCGACCTGGCTCGCCGAAAGCCTCCCGCAACTGACGACCTGATTCAGGACGTCTCGACTCGGGATGTTTACGACGAACTCGCCCCCGCGCTTCAAGAAGTCGTGGCAGACCGTTGTCGGCCGAACCGCGATAGCGAGCAATGGTGGTTCGCGGCCCACCGGTGCCAGCCAGCTAACCGTCGTGACGTCACATTGTCCACGAAATGCCGTTGTCACCAACGCAACCGGGCCAGAGACAACCATGCGCAGCGCGAGATTCAAGGGAACCGGTACTTTCATCACACCCTCGCCTTATCGGTCGTGTCCCAATCCTAGCCTGCTAACGGTTCGCCGGTCAACTTGCGCAATCAAATGTGCTAGACTCCAAGAGGTTTACCCGTGAACGGCGGACCCTTTCGGGGGTTGAGAAGGTGAGACGTGGAACGAGACCTGAAAATCGTCGTCGTCGATTACGGTGCGGGCAACTTGCGCAGCGTCGCGCGCGCGTTGTCACACGCCGGAGTTGACCCGCTGGTGACCGAGGATCCCGAGGCGCTGAAAGGCGCGCACGGAGTGATCCTGCCGGGCGTTGGCGCGGCAGGATCCGCGATGAGCGGGCTGACGGCACGCCGACTGGTCGACCCGCTTCGGGCCTACGTCCAGTCCGGACGACCACTCCTGGGGGTTTGCCTTGGATTACAGGTCCTGCTCAGCTGGAGCGAAGAAGATGGTGGGGTCGAATGCCTTGGTCTCATTCCCGGCCGGGTTGTCCGATTTCCCCCGGGTCTCAAGATCCCGCATATCGGCTGGAACCAGGTTAATCAGACCGCGGCGCACCCGATTTTCGCAGAGATTCCGGATGGCGCGGACTTCTACTTCGTGCACGGGTACTACCCGGTGCCGGATGATCCGGCGGCGGTAATCGGCACGACCGAGTACGGTGTTCGCTTCGCGAGCGTCATTGCCAAGGCAAACGTTGTTGCGACCCAGTTTCACCCGGAGAAGAGCGCTCGGGACGGGTTGCAGATTTATCAAAACTTCGCGAATTGGGTGAGCGCGGTGGCGAACGGCGAAAATTTGCCATCGTACGCCGGCGTCCGTTCCTGATGGATTGGCCATCCCTCGCGTCCGATCGAGAACTGCGTTGCGCGCGGCACCCCTCGACTCCTACCTACCTTCGCTGCTCGAATTGCGGGACGCCCATCTGTCCACGGTGTCAGGTGATCACACCGGTCGGTTCAAAGTGCCCGGATTGCGCGCGAGTTCGACTGAATCGCGCGCATCAATTTGGTGTGCTCGACGCCCTCGTCGGGACGGCGATTTCGGTCGTCGGCGGAGTTGTTCTCGGTCTCCTGGCGAGCGTTCTGGCCGTTTTCCTGCCCCTCCTGCACACCCTGTTAGACATCTTTCTCCCTCTTCTGGTGGGGCTGGCGATTGCCCAATCGATCCGCTGGGTTATCCCCCGAAAACGATCGGTCATCCTGGCGCTGCTACTCGCGGTGGGAGTCGTCGTTGCGTGGGTGAGCTATTCGCTGGGGGACTTCGCGGTGCGAGATCCCCTGGCGCTCCTCGAACCTGGGCTGCTGCCAATGCTGACTCGTAACCTGGGAATTGATCTGGTCCTCAACCCGGTGATGGTCATTTTTGTCGGTCTGGGCATCTGGATCGCGGTTCAGCGCTTGGACCGATAGAATCGGCCTCGCCGCTTTAGCTCAAATGGAGTGGCCAGAATCGCTGCCAGGCGTCGCGAGCGATTCCCCGCACTCGTAGATAGCTCACCACGGAGACGGCGACGGCAGCAACTACCCAGTAGTAGAAGACGTTTGCCAGGATTTTCTTTCGGCTCCGCACGTTCGCAAGCCTCAATGCGCGGGTTTCGCCTCGCTAGCGCGCAGGCACTCTTGGTCAGAATAGCTTCGGCTGTTGGTCGTCGGCCCGCTCTGGGAAGGCGACGCCGAGGTGCGCGTAGGCTCGGCGCGTCGCGACTCGGCCGCGCGGTGTTCGATCGAGAAAGCCAAGCTGGAGCAGAAACGGCTCGTACACGTCCATAATCGTGTCGGCTTCCTCGCTGATCGCCGCGGCGATCGTATCGAGCCCAACCGGACCGCCTTCAAACTTTTCGACGATTGTTAGCAGTACCTTGCGGTCAATCTCGTCGAGTCCAAGATGATCGACGTCCAGCATGACCAGCGCTTCGTCGGCTACACCCTCAGTAATTTTTCCACCGGCCCGCACCTCGGCGTAGTCGCGCACCCGCTTCAGCAGGCGATTGGCGATGCGTGGGGTCCCTCGTGCCCGACGAGCGATCACCTGCGCGCCAGCGTCGTCAATCGCGACGTTGAGGATTCGGGCGGCGCGCTTGACGATCGACTCGAGCGCGGTCACGTCATAGAAGTCCAATCGGTAGGTGGCGCCGAAACGGTCGCGCAATGGTGAGCTGAGGAGGGCGTAGCGTGTCGTCGCACCGACAATTGTGAACCGGGGTAGGCGCAAGCGAATACTTTTGGCTGCCATACCCTTACCGAGAACCATGTCCCAGGCGAAGTCCTCCATCGCTGGATAGAGCGCTTCTTCGACGAGGCGACTCAAGCGATGGATTTCGTCGATGAACAGGATATCGCCGGTTTGCAGCGTCGTGAGAATCGACGCGAGATCCCCGGGAATGGCGATGGCTGGTCCGGAGGTGATCTTGATCTGCGCGTCCATTTCATTCGCGATGACGCTGGCGAGCGTCGTTTTTCCCAGTCCAGGCGGTCCGTAGAGCAATAAATGATCGAGCGGCTCTTCGCGCGCCCGCGCGGCCTGGATAAAGATGCGTAGATTCTCTTTGACTCGATCCTGGCCGACATATTCGTCGAGCCGCTTCGGACGCAAGCTCTGATCCAGGGCGTCGTCGTCAGACTGCCCCTGCGGAGAAACGACTCGCTCAACCATTGCGCAGCCTCATCTCATCGATCATCGCGAGCGATCATTTGTTCGATAACTATGCCCATCATTATACCCCGGCGTCAGACGATCCGGCGACCCTGGTCGCGGGAACGGGCCAATTCCTTCGTGCGGGCCTCGTATCCTGACCGACCAAGCAAGGCATAGGTAGCAATCTTGCTCGCCTCGACCCCGGGCTGATTGAAGGGATCGATACTCTCGGCCCAGAGCTGCCGGAACCAATTGGCCAAAGCAATCAATCGTTGGCTATAGGGCACGAGGACATCGATGTTCCGCCCACGCTGGTGGTGTAAGTACAGCAGGAGGGCGTTCAACGCGGCCGGATTTGCCCAAACGTTGAAAACCGTGCGCTTCAGATCGAGTGAATCCAAAACTTCGGTGACGAAGTCCGGATCGACGTTGTCGAGAACGAACATCCGTGGGCGTCCGTCTCCCCGGGCTCGGGCCTCTTGGAGTTCGTAAACCGCGTTCGCGACGCGGCCAGCCATCGCTTCAATATCGGAACTGGGAACGCCGCCAGGTTCGCCGATTGACTCGGTAAGCAGGTTGGTATAGTCGAATCGGATCCGCATGCGCTCGCGCCACCGGTCGTCGCGGTTGTTGTTCATCGCCGGAATACCTTCAGTTGGAGTGCCGAGGCCGGAAAAGGACGGGGTTCCGCGACGTGGTAGGTCATTCGGAAACGCGTCCGCGGTATTTCGGATTCACCCGGTCGTTTGAAGTCCGGCGGCGATCCCGTTGATCGTTTGCAAGACCAGATCGACAGGCCGGTGATCGCCGTAGAGTCCGCCGCGACGCAAGCCTCGCAAGAGTATTGCCTGAACGACGTTCATTGGGTCGACGTAGGGGTTTCGGAGACGGATTGATTGTAGCAGAACTGGGGAAGCCGCCAGCAATTCGTGGTGGCCGGTAATTTCGCGGACCCAGGTGCAGGTGCGGGCATATTCCGCCGAGATCTGATCATAAAAGCGCGAAGCCAGTTTCTGGTCGGGCACCGCGTCGCGGTAGAGTCGCGCAACCGCCATATCAGCGGTAGCCAGGCTGATTTCGCAGTTATCGACGATTGAGCGGAACGCCGGCCATTCCCGGTACATCGCCTGTAGGCTTGTCCGGTGTTCTGGGTGCCCGGAGAGGTGGTCGGCAACAGCGCTGCCGACCGCGTACCAGCCCGGCAAGTTCACCCGGCACTGGGTCCAACTAAATACCCAGGGAATCGCTCGGATCTCCTCCAGGGTCTGCGCCGTCCCGCGACTGACCGGACGCGAAGCGATGACGTGTTGCGCTAACTCGGGAAACGGTGTCGACTCGCGAAAATACTCTTCGAATCCTGGCGCGCCGACCAGCCCGCGGTAGGTCACGAGCGATCGCGCCGCGAGATCGTCGAGGAGTGCCCGCCAGGTCGCGCGCTCGTTCGGTTCGACGGTTGGCTGGTTCGGTGCCAGCACCGCCAGTATCGTCGCGTTCACAATCTGCTGCAGATGCCGATGGGCAATCCCGGGATTTCCATAGCGCGCGAAGATGATTTCGCCCTGCTCGGTGAATTTAACTCGGGCGTTCAGCGCTTTTGGTGACATCGCGCCGATGGCGCGTCCCATGGGACCGCCGCCGCGGCCAATCGCCCCGCCACGGCCCTGAAACAACTCGATCAGAATTCCGTGTTCTTCACAGACCGCGGCTAACCGGTCCTGGGCGTCGTACAGTCCGACGTTAGCACTTAGGTATCCCCCGTCTTTGTTGCTGTCCGAGTAGCCGAGCATGACTTCCTGAACGTTCCCAAGCGCGGCGACGAACTGACGATAGGGCGAGAGTTCAAAGAGTTGGCGCAGTATGCTCGGACCGTCTTGCAAGTCTTCGATTCCTTCGAAAAGGGGGATGACTTGGAGGGTGGCGCGTGGCGCCTCCGGGCCAGCCGCGATCAAGCCCGCCTCCTTGGCGAACAAAACGACCGCGAGGACATCGGCGGCGCCGTGGGTCATGCTGACGACGTAGCGGCGGATCACTTGCGGGCCCAGTCGCTCCTGGGCAGCCCGAATGAAACGAAATAGTTCGATAACCTCATTCGTCGACTGGGAAAAGTTCACTTGCGCCGGGATCAGCGGGCGTCGATTGCTGATTTCGCGCGCCAGGAGTGCCGTCTTATCTGAATCGGATAAGCTCAAGTAATCCGAGCAGACGCCGGTCGCGCGGAGCAATTCCTGAAGAGCCTCGGAGTGGCGGCGGCTGTGTTGGCGGATTTCAAGTTCGGCCAGATGGAATCCGAAGACTCGGACGCGCCAAATCAGGTCTTCCAGTTCACCGTGGGCGACGCGCTTGCCGCGATTGTCGACGAGGCTATGGGACATGACCTCCAAATCGGCGAGGAGTTCCTCGGCGGTGAGATAGCTTGGAGTGAGGTCCTCCTGCGTTCGCCGGAGGAATTCGTCGATAAGGCCAAGCAATTGCCGATAGGGTTCGACCGGATTGCGCGCCAGGATATCCTGGCCGAGTGCCCCAAGCTGGCCGGCCCGGTCGGCGATCGTGTCGAGTAACTGGGCGGAAACCCCAACCTGGCGAACCGAGGACGTTAGGATCGGCAGCAGCCCGAGGACATCTTCGCGATATCGGTGCAGAGCGACTTCGCGCTGCAGATCCAGCGCCGCCATGGTGACGTCGTTGGTGACGGTCGGGTTGCCATCGCGGTCGCCGGCGATCCAACTCGAAAAACGAAGAAACGGTGGGATGGTGAAGGTGTCACCGGGATAGAACCGAGCGAGGGCCCTCTCGACGTCTCGGTAAATTCGCGGAACGACGTCAAACAGGGTGTGCTCGAAGAAGAACAGCCCGGTTCGCAGTTCGTCCAGCGGCGTCACTCGGGCGACCCTGACCTGGTCGGTTTGCCACAACAAGGTCAAAACTTCTTCGATCCCGCGGCGCGCTTCGATCGGATTTCGGTCGACGTCCAGGTCGGCCATCAGCGTTGAGAGGTGCCGCAGGTGTTGGAGGACAGTGCGCCTTCGCGCTTCGCTCGGATGCGCGGTCAGCACCGGGTTGACCTTGACTCGCGAGAGAAACTCCTGAACCTTCTCCGCGCTCAGACCACGGGCACGTGCCTCCTGGACCGCGGCGGCGATGGACTCCGACGGCGCTTCGTCCGGCTGGGCTTGCCGCCGTTGGCGTAATGAGCGAAGTCGATGGTTCTCCTCCGCGGCATTGACCACGAAAAAATAGAGAGTGAACGATCGCACGAGGTCGGCCATGGCGTCGTAGGGAAGCGCGGCAATTTCGTCCACGAGGATCGGATCAACCGGACGACCGTTTTCGCGACCCTCGATTGCCTGGGCACGAACCTGTTCGACCAATTTCAGCAGGTCGGGCCCGACCTGCTCAACCAGGATCTCGCCGAGTAAGTGTCCAAGTAACCTCACGTCCGCGCGGAGTTGCTCGATGGGAACTCGCTCGGTCGCTCGCTGCCGATCCACCACGCCGTTACCTCTTGCGCCGATCGAGGATCAGCATCGCTGCGGCGGCGACAACGGCCAGGACCGCGAGTAAACCGAGCGCGGGGGTATACCAGATTGGTCCGGACGACGGCTGAAGCAGTGGCTCCGGCGCCGCGCTCGTGGCCGGCGTGGAGGCGACAGGCGCGCGCGAAAGCGGTGCGCGCTGGGCGATTGGGGCGGTCTGCGCGCCACCGGACGGCTGGGGATACGGATACGCCGCCGGATTGTTGCTTGGTGGGGCGGGGGTGGTCAATGGCCCCGGGTAGGCGCTCGTCGCACCGGGGTAGGCCGCGGCCGGGACCGGCGTTGCGAGTGGTCGAGCAGCGCCCGGTCCAACTTGCCGTGCTGGTTGGGCCACCTGGGCTACCGCGCTGCCTTGACCTCGCGCCGCGGGGACCACCGCCCCCGGCGGTTCCGGGCGATAGGCGCCCAACGGCGCGGCGGCCGGCGCGGACGCAATTTCCGGCGAGGGCGCTCCGCCACTTCGGAGAGACGTGCCAAACCGCAACGCCAGCACGACGACGAGCATCGCCGCCAGCACGCCAACCGCGGTTCGCGTCCAAAAGAGGGTCGATAGGAACGCCAGCCGCCGCGAAGGCGCCGCGCTTTCCGGTAGGGCAAAACTTCGCGGCGCCGTCTGCAACGGTAACTCGTTCAGAGCGCGCACGGTGAGTTGTAAGGTGGTCAAATCGTGGCGGCACACCGGACAACTGGCCAAATGTGCCCGAATCGCCGCCAGGCGGGGCTCCGGTAATTCTCCATTCAGGTATTCCGACAGGGCGTCTGCTACGTGCCGTTCTTGTTCCACCGTTCCCTGCCTGTCGCTGCTCGCGTTCTCGTTCGTCGATTCCAAATGACTTTGCTCATCATTAAGCCGTCCATAGATGTCCTCTCTATAGACGTTCTTCGGGCCGCCAAAGTTCCGGATGACGGACGAGATAGTCTCGCAAGCGGCCCCGCGCTCGACTCAGTCGTGACTTAACCGTCCCGAGGTTCGTACCGAGCGCGGTCGCAACCTCGTCGTAGCTCAAGCCGTGAACGTCAAACAGCACGAGGACGGCGCGTTGTTCGATCGGGAGCGTCTTTAATCCCTCTTCGACGACCCGAAAGAACTCCCCGCGTTGCGCTAGGTCTTCCGGGAGTTGGGTATCGTCGGCTATCGAAATTGGGTCTCCGGCGGATCCGTCGCTGGACGACGGGTCAACTGCCGGACCGTCAATCGAGACCGTTTCGTGACGTTGACGCGCTCGAAGCACGTCGTAACTGGCGTTGGTCACGATGCGGAGCAGCCAGGAACGGAAAGACCCTCCTTGAAACTGCCGCAGATTACGGAAGGCCGAGAAGAAGGCGTCCTGGCAGACGTCGTTCGCGGTGTCGCGGTCGCCGACCAGACGAATTGCCACGGTGTAGGCGAGGTCCTGATAGAGTGTGACGAGCTGGTTGAACGCGTTGACGTCGCCCTTTCGAGCCGCCGCGATCGCGCCGTCTTCAACCGACCTCTGTCCCGCTGCCGCGACGGACTTTGCCGAATTCATCTGCCCCGTTCCCGAAAGTATCGACGGTCTGGCTCAACCCAACGAGTCAACCGGCGGCCATTGTACACCCGGAGCCGCGGCTTGGAAAGGCAAACCCTCCGCGCGGCCGAGCTTGCGCGTCAGACGTTGGACCCGCCGCTCCAACTCCGCGAAAACGCGCAACTTTGTCGAGTCCGGCAACTCGGCGGCCAATCGTAAGGCCTGTCGGGTGTGAAGCAGAGCGCTCCGCGGATCGCGCTGGCGATGTTCGTAAATCTTGGCCAGATCGATTGCCGCTAGGAGTGAAACTGGATCGCTATAGCTCGCGGCAGCTTCCAAGAGTTCGATTGACTCCGGCAGGTTCCCTTCGCGCAGGTGAATCGTCGCGAGGCGATATATCGCCTCGGCCCGGTCACTTCGCGAGGCCGCACCGAGAGCAGCCTCGTAAGATCTCCGAGCGAGGGTAACTTGACCGACCGCTTCGCACAGGCGGCCTAAGCCGACGAGGTCGGCCGGCGCCACCCCTTGCGGGGGTCGCGGGCCGACAAGTCTGGCGATTCGTCGAGCCAGAAGAATCAGAGTGACGAGATCCTGGCGATTGTGCTCGATCACCGGGAGCATCGCCGCGCAGTCTCCGCGCACGAAGTCGAAAAAGCGCGCCGGAATCTCTTCGCCTGGAATGTCGAGCGGACGGACCACGCCGAGCACGCGACTTTCGAGCGTCAACAAACTTGTCCCACGCAAGCGTCGGCTCCAGATTCGTCGCGCTGGGTGAAGGAGATCCAAGTGGTGGTCCGGAAAGGGGTCGCGGCGACGGTGGAGCAGGTAACGGCCCAGCAGAATCGGGGCGTCGAATCTTTTCCCGTTGAACGTCACTACCGTACGGGCTCCCTGAAGGTCGTCGGACACCGCGTCCAGCATGGCGGATTCGACGGCTGGGTCGTGAAGGATGTACTGTCGGACGATGACCTCGTTCCCTTCTACCCAGGCCAATCCCACCAACGCCACGAGGGTACCGGCACCCGCGGTTAGCCCGGTCGTCTCGATGTCCAGAAAGATCGCGTGACCAAGTTCGCGATTCTCTCCCAGCAGGATGCCAAGGTTGACGAGGTCGTCGTCGCCTTCGGTAGCGATCCGGCGGTTCGTGACGATGACTTCACTCTCCGCTCGCGGCGATAGTTCAGCATTCAGGACGCGAAGCAGATTGCTGAGCGCCGGGGACGAGGCCATATGGGCTCCCGATGACAACGTTACCGAAAACTACCCGAACCAAACGGACGGGAGGCGGCGACAAGGGCTACGAACGGGCGAGCAGGGCCAGAAGTTCTCGGGCAATCTCTTTCGCGTGATCGTCGCCTACCGGCGCCCCGACGCAACTGGGACAGCCGTCAGCGCAGGGACAGTCCGCGACGAGTTGAGCGGCGGATTGAACCAATTGCTCGTAGCTGGTGTAGAGGCGCTCGGCAAACCCCACCCCGCCGGGAACTACGTCGTAGATGTAAATCGTCGGGCAGCCGGTGATTGGCCCTCGCGTCTCGCTGTAGACGCCAAGGTCGCGCGGATCCGCCATGACGAACAAAGGGGCAACGTTAGCGAAAATCTGGGCCACGCCCGCCAAACCTCGTTCGACCTCGCTCGCCGGCCGCTGAACCGAAGGAAAGGTGATCCAAACTGCCGTGGTGTGAAAGGTGTCCTCCGGTAGGCGAATCTTTCCCCAGCCAACGTTTTCGTGAGTTTCGAGTTTGATCTTTTTGTAAATCGTCGCTAGATACGTGACGCTGACTTCGCCCAGGTGGCGGTCCTGGTGCTCGGCAAACTGATCGAGGATCGCCAGTCGAACGGCGAGACTCGCGTCGGTGTAATAGTCCACCTCGACGCGCCGCACGTACGCCTTTTTCTCCTCCCAATCCAGGCGAATGACCTCATACTGTCGTCCAGCGTGCAGGTAGATCGCTTCGTCGTGCAGCATGGTCGCGGCGCTTGGGCGATCCATTTCCCCAATCAGTTCTACGTTCCGAGGGTCGGTTTGATCCACGATGACCACGTTCTCGGCGGTTGCGCTACGCAGGCTAACTTCGTGGGCCGGAAACGACTCGGCCATCCAGTACCAGTGGTCGCCGGAGTGGTGAAGGATACGCGCCTCGCCGAGGTGTCGGAGCAGTGGCTCGATCGGGGTAGCCCCGAAGCGGTCACCCTCGGCAAAGGGTAGCTCGAAGGCGGCGCACTTCACGTGACTGGCCAGGATGGCCAGATTATCCGGGTTGATTCGGGCGCTTTCCACCGCGCCGCCGAAGACGTAATCCGGGTGGTTGACGACGAACTGGTCCAGGGGGGAGCTCGACGCCACGAGGACGGCCAGCGATGGCCCGTCCCGGCGTCCCGCTCGGCCTACCTGCTGCCAGGTGCTGGCGACCGTTCCGGGATAGCCGACCAGGAACGAGATTTCCAGACTGCCAATGTCGATGCCAAGTTCGAGCGCGTTCGTGCTAATAACCCCAAGCACACTGCCATCACGCAAGCCACGCTCGATCGCTCTTCGCTCGTTCGGCAGGTATCCGCCGCGATAGCCCTGGATTGCCGATTCCGGAAGTCGGGCTCGCTCCGCGTCGCCCCGCAGGTAGCGCAGTAATAACTCGACCACCAGGCGACTCCGCGCGAAGACGATCGTGTGGACGCGGTTTGCGATGGCTTGGCCGGCGAGTTTACGCGCCGCCGTCACCGATCCGGTGCGGATGCCGAGGGCCTGGTTGACGACTGGTGGATTGTAAAACACGAGCGTTTTTTCGCCGGTCGGCGCGCCGCTCTCGGTCACCGGATAAACCGGCTCTTCGATCAGGCGCTCGGCAAGTTCGACCGGGTTAGCAATGCTTGCCGAGGACAAAATGAAACGGGGCGAAGCCCCATAGTGCTGGCAGATCCGTTTGAGACGGCGAATCACGTTCGCAACGTGGGAGCCGAATACCCCGCGATAGACGTGCATCTCGTCGATTACCACGTACTGGAGGTTGGCGAAGAGACGATGCCATTGGGTGTGGTTCGGCAAAACGCCCGAATGAAGCATGTCTGGGTTGGTGATCACGATTTGCCCGGCCTGACGTACCGCGCGTCGCGCGTTCGCCGGGGTATCGCCATCGTAGGTGTACGCCGCGATGCGGGTGCCGACGCCAGCGACGAGTGCGGTCAGTTCCGCGAGTTGATCCTGGGCGAGGGCCTTCGTCGGGAAGAGATAAATGGCCCGCGCCTCCGGATCCTCAAGGATCGATTGCAGGACCGGCAGGTTGTAGCAGAGTGTTTTGCCGGACGCGGTTGGAGTGACGACCACGACGTTTTCGCCGGCCAGGGCGTGACCAACCGCCGCGGCCTGGTGGACGTACGGGCGCGAGACGTTCCGCGTGGAAAGGGCCGCGACGATGCGCGGATCGAGACGGTCCGGCCAGTCTCCGTAGATTGCCGGTCGGGCCGGCAGGCGTTGAACCGCGGTTATTTGCGGTTGATTCGCATTGCTCTGAATCCACTCAACCAGTTGCCCAGCGTTCACGACGCGCTCTCCCCGTACTGCGAGGCATTGTACCCGACCGGCCGGCTGCCTACAACGATTCCAACCGGCACGCGACTTGCCTCAATGAATAATCCCAACCGTGGGGCGGATTACGAACGACAAACGAGGAGGGATCCATGGCTGACGAGATGCGAATGTCAGATCAGGGTCGCGAACCGTTTCTAGAGCGCCCGGACAACGCGCGGATGTTTCCCGTCGGCGACAATGTTCCCTCTCAGGGGCAGATTCAGCAGCGCCCGGACGCCGACATCAAGAGTGACTGCGAAACCGCGCTCTTCTACGATACCGCGGTCAGTTCGCTCGACGTTCAATGCGATTGCTCGAACGGCATAGTGACGCTGCATGGGGCGGTCGACTCCGACCTGAAGAAGCGCCTGGCAGGCGAAGACGCCTGGAAAGTTCCAGGTGTGAAGGATGTCCGGAATGAGGTCCAGGTTCAGGAAGCGAGAATACCGAGTCGCGCGGCCGGCGAGGATCTGATCGACGCCAAGCCGCCGACCAACATCAAGGGAGAGCCGGTCGACCGGAATCAATTGCCACCGACTCGGCCGTCCGGACCGGCCAGCCAGGGCCCTTCGCGTCCATCGCTCTAGCCCGGGCGCGCCATTACTCAGTGCACCGACCACATCGGATGCGCCGACCACCACACGGGTCACTCCGGAAACCCAAGGAGTGGCCCGCGTTCGGTTTGTCGCTTGCGAAGCCAAGTCATGAATATCCTCAACCGACAAACTACGCCGCGCTTGGCTACGTAGCCTGGACTCTCTCGGCACCAATCGTTACGCTATCGCCAGAGTCCAGGCACACCCTGGTGCGAGCGAGCGGAGGATATGTTGAGTATCGCGGCAAACGCGGAGCGGCGGCAAGCGCTCTATGACCTTCTCGGAGACCTCCCGGATCGAAATCGGCCGATTGAGGCGACGACCATCGGGGTAGACCAACGCGACGGTTACACTTTGGAAACTCTCAGTCTCGACTTCAACGGAATCGAAAGGGTTCCGGCGTATTTTGCGCGTCCGCGAGAGTTCACCGGTCGGTTGCCGGTGGTTCTGTACAATCACGCCCACGGCGGCGACTACGTGCTGGGCAAGAATGAGTTGATCGACGGGCGCTCCGCTCTCCAGCGACCGGCCTACGCCGAGGCTCTGACCGCGCGCGGTTGTGCCGTTCTCGCCATTGACACGTGGCTATTTGGCGAGCGACGCGGCCGGTCGGAGTCCGAACTTTTCAAGCAGATGTTGTGGCACGGCCAGGTCCTCTGGGGCATGATGGTGTACGATAGCCTTCGCGCGATTGACTATCTCAGCGAACGTCCCGACGTCGATCCTCAGCGCATTGGAACGCTCGGCCTCTCGATGGGCAGCACGATGGCCTGGTGGGTGGCCGCGCTCGACGAGCGGGTGAAGGTTTGCGTCGATCTTTGTTGCCTGACCGACTTTCAAGCCCTCATCGAGACACGTGGACTGGACGGGCACGGCCTGTACTACTACGTTCCGTCGCTCCTTAAGCACTTCGACACCGCCCAGATCAACGCGCTCATCGCGCCTCGCCCCCACCTCGCCGTCGCCGGAAACTTTGATCGGCTGACGCCTCCGATTGGCCTGGAACGGGTCGATCGTGCGCTCCGCGAAGTCTACGCCGAGCACGACGCGTCGGAGGCTTGGAAGCTTTCGCGATACAACATTGGCCACTTTGAAACGGCCGCGATGCGGGCCGAGATTATGGCGTTTCTCGACCGGTGGCTGTAGGGTCGGGCTGGGGGAGCGGATCGTGGTTCCGGGGCCGATGACCGGCCCCGGAACCACGACCTGTCGACTAAAGACGCTGTACCTCTGGTGTGCCCTGGAGGGAGCCGTAGAGGATACGTGACACGATTAGATCCTGATGGTCGACGCGCAAGGCGCCCGGCGTGCCGTCGTGGTCCAGATCCTGGATGATGAGGCCCTCTCCGATGAGGAGCTCAATCCACGCCCCGGCGTCGTCATAGTTAAGCCCGAGGCGCTCGACGAGATTAACCTGGAAGGTTGGTCGGGAGATTCCGGAACGGCTGACCAGCATCTCGGCAAGGCGACGGATCAGGGTATCGCGGAGGGTCAGCAACTCGGTGACCCGAGCGGATTCACGGTTCAAGCGAGCCACCGTCGTGGCACCACCGGTCTTCAGGTTGGGGATCTGCTCCACCAGAATCAGCCCGGACTCCTGCGCGGTTGCAACGGCTTGCTTCGCACGCTGACGATTCGGCGACGCAGCTGGCGGGCCGTTGAGCGCGCCGTCGGACATGTGATTAAGCAACTGCGATAGCGCCATCCAGGCGAAGTGGGGGTGCCGTTCGAGAAAGTTCGCCAGGCGCACCACCGCGGCGTCGGCTGCCGTTTCAATGCGCTCATCCTCGCCCTCCGTGGGCGCGTTCTCCCAGTTGGCCGGATTTAGCCGTACCAGCGTTACGGTCACGCCTTCCTTGCGAAAGTGAGGAACCTGTTCGGCGAGAAGATAGCCGGTTTCAGCGAACCACGTGAGCCAGTTTTTCGCCTGCACGTCGGTCAATTGAAGGTCGGGTTCGCTGATCAAGCGGTCGATGACGACGCCGAACGCTAAACCCCGCCCGTTGCTCGGTACGATTTCGCCGACTCGCTGGCGAATCGACTGGGCGCGCACCACGACCGGATGCTCTTCGTTGAGAGAGAAGCGTCGGGCAATACGCGTCGGGTCAGCCGGATCGTCGACAATGTCTTCTTGAATCACACCGGTCTCTTTGGCGTGAGAGAGCCAGGCTAGTTGCTCCTCACGGCTGGTGCCGAACACGCCGGTCTCCGCGAGGAAGTTCAAGAAACGCACGAATGTGATGAACGACCAGGACCGCTGGCGCAAATACCGCGACAGGTGAATGGCCAGAGCTTCCAACCGGGTAACGTCGTTGCCGATCGAGGCAGGCCGACTGCTCTCAACCGTGATCGGTCCGCGATTGTCTGGCCGAGCCTCGGGAATTCCGAGCAAGTCTTCAATCCAGGCGCACTCGCTGGCATTTTGCTGGAGCACTGCGTTGACGGTTCCCCGCACTCCCCAGACGTGCACGTGCTTTTGGCGGCGGAGGAGGGTATCGAGAATCGTCAGGTAGCCGCCGTCGCCGGTCACCAGAATGTAACTATCGATCTCGTCCTCGGCGTCATCTTCGAGAACGTTCCGAATCGCGTCGGCAAGCTTCAGGTCGGCGTTGTTGCGTCCCGGCAGGTTATAGTCGACCTGGTAGCGGAGTTTCAGGTACTCTTTCACCTGGCCGGAAGGGAGACGTTCCCAGTCGGCAACGGCTAGCGCGACCTTGATCCAGCCAATTTGTTCGGCGGCGGAACGCATGGTCAGCGCGAGCGCGGCGGGATCGATCTTTCGGCGTTCTTGGGCCTGCATTTCCGGGGAAAGATTCTTGATGAGTTCGTTCAAAGCAATATAGACGTTCTCGTGGTCCACGAACAAGGCGACCGTTCGGGATTCGTTGGTGTTCGGTGTCGATACCCGCTGAGGCAAGTGATTTGCCGACCAGAGTAGCTCGTCGGTTTGAGTCTCATTCAGCTCCAAGGCGCGGGCGACGTCCAAAACAAACTGCCGATCGGGCGGTCGACCATCACCCCGTTCGAGACGTTCGATGTAGACGGGATCGGCGTTCAAGGCGCGGGCGAGGGTCATCGTTGACTTCCCGGCGTTGCGTCGCATTCGGGCGAGAGTTGCGCCGAACTCCACCACTGTACCTCCAAAATGAACTCTACGTTGAATTCCAGCCCGCCTCGATGGAAGGGCCAACCGGATGCGCCGTTCTTCTTCACTAGGTGCAGACTGGCCGGAAGGCAACCAGTTCTCGTTGAGATTTACCCGGATGACCGATCCCACACCGAATCAATTGGCGACGTTTAGATTCGAAGCAATCGAAGACAGGGCGCTACAGTTTGACTTTACTATCGCGGCTAAGGTCAAGTTTCTTGCCAGCGCGTTGTGACGCCCGGCAGACGAGAATATAATGTAGGAGCGTCTCCGGCGTAGCCGGGACGCTCGTCGTGAATAAGATACACGTCTTTTCTCCATTTGTGAATTATTCTCCAGAACCGTCGGGATGGACGGGAGTCGAGGGGACATTGCTAGAGCGATATAGCCTTCCGGACATGGCGCGGGTTTGGTCGATGGAAAATCGCTTCGATTCGTGGCTTGCGGTCGAAGTAGCGGTCTGCGAGGGATGGGCGACCTTAGGGAGGATCCCCGCAAGTTCTATGCCAGCAATCCGGTCCGCCCGATACAACCTCGCGCGCATGCGGGAAATCGAAGAGCAGACAAAGCACGACGTCACGGCGTTTCTCAAGTCGATAACGGAAACGATGGGAGACGAGGGGCGTTTCATCCATCTTGGTCTCACCTCGAATGACGTCGTCGACACTGCCCTGGCGGTCCAAATTGCCCAGGCGGTGGAAATTCTCCGGCGCGACGTCGACGACCTGCTCGCGGCGATCGGCGGACGGGCGCGCGAGCACCGCGACACGGTGATGGTCGGCCGGACGCACGGCGTTCACGCTGAGCCGACAACGTTTGGCTTCAAACTGGCGGGTTGGTACGACGAGATGCGCCGCAATCGCCAACGCCTGCTTGCCGCTGGTGAGGACGCGCGGGTCGGTAAGATCTCTGGCGCGGTTGGTACCCACGCGAACGTGCCGCCGGAAGTCGAGGAGACTGCCTGCGCGAAACTCGGTCTGCGCGTAGACCCGGTTTCAACGCAAATCGTGCAACGTGATCATCACGCGTACTTCCTTTCGACCCTGGCGGTTGTCGCCGGTTCGCTGGAACGGTTTGCGACTGAAATTCGCGGCATGCAGCGGACCGAGGTCCACGAGGTGGAGGAGCCCTTTGGCGTCCACCAGCAGGGCTCGTCGGCGATGCCCCACAAACGCAATCCGGAGTTGTCTGAACGCATCTGCGGATTGGCGCGGGTGATTCGGGGGAATGCCCTTACTGCGCTGGAAGGTCAGGCGCTCTGGCACGAGCGCGACATCAGCAATTCCTCGGCGGAACGGCTGATTTTCCCGGAGACCTGCCTGCTCATGGATTACATTCTCCAACTGACGACTCGGATCGTCGCGGGAATGGTGGTCTTCCCGAAGCGCATGCGGCAGAACCTGGAGATGACCCACGGCCTGGTTTTTTCCCAACGGGTGCTGCTAGCGCTGATCGACCGGGGAGTCAGTCGCTCTCAGGCGTACGACGTCGTGCAGCGCTGCGCGATGGAGTGCTGGCGAACCGAGGAGGGCTTCCAAGACTTGCTGAGGCGCGAGCCGGTGATCGCGAACAATCTTTCAGCGGGTGAACTGAGCGAACTGTTTTCGCTGGACTACTATCTCAAGCACGTTGGCACCGCCTTTGAACGGACCGGCCTGGCGCTAGGGGAGGTTGCGCGATGAGTGCGATTGTTGAAACATATCTAGAAGAGGCGCCGCTGCTCTTTCGCGGGAAGGTCCGCGACGTCTACGATCTTGGTGACTCTCTTCTCATCGTCGCGACGGATCGCATCTCGGCTTTTGACGTGGTGTTGCCCAGTCCCGTGCCCGAGAAAGGGGTCGTTCTGACCCAGTTGAGCGCCTTCTGGTTTCAGCGGACGCGCTCGCTGGTTGCGAATCACCTGATCAGTACGGACCCCTCGACCTACCCGTCTGGACTGTCCTCACGAGCCAACCTGCTGGCCGGACGATCCATGCTGGTTCGCAAGGCGAAGCGAATTGACATCGAATGCGTGGTTCGTGGCTATCTGGCGGGATCGGCGTGGAGCGAGTACCAGCGGCAGGGGACGGTTTGCGGTCTGGCTCTTCCGGCTGGTTTGGTGCAGAGTTCCCGTCTTCCCGAGCCGATTTTCACCCCGGCCACCAAGGCGGCCACCGGACACGACGAGAACATTCCGATCGAGCGCATGGTCGAGGTGCTCGGGTCGGATTTAACCAGTCGCATCATCGACGTTTCGCTCCAAGTGTACCGATCCGCGTTGGAGTATAGCCAGACCCGGGGGTTGATTCTGGCGGACACCAAAATGGAGTTTGGCTTGATCGACGGCGACCTGATCCTGATCGACGAATTGTTGACGCCGGATTCCTCGCGATACTGGGATGCCGAACAGTACGACATCGGCCGCTCGCAGCCAAGTTTCGACAAGCAGTACGTCCGCGACTGGTTGGAGGCGATTGGCTGGGACAAGCAGAGTGCGCCACCGGAGCTTCCGCCGGACGTCGTCGAACGAACCACGAACAAATATCTCGAAGCGTATCGCCGCCTGGTCGGCGTTCCGCTCGCCCGGAGACAATCGTGAACAATTGGACCGCCCAAATTCGCGTGACCCTCAAACCCGCGGTGAACGATCCGCAAGGATTGGCGATTCGCGGCGGCTTGCACCAGCTCGGGTTCGGCGACGTCTCCAGCGTTCGCGCCGGTAAGTTCTTCGACGTTCACTTCAGCGCGCCGGATCGCGCTGCCGCCGAACAGCAAGTTTCCGATATGTGCCGCCGGGTCCTGGCAAACACGGTTATCGAGGACTACTCATTCGAGGTCCGGGAATCGGTCGAAGTAGCACGTTAGTTGCTTCGGGCCAGGGTGAACCGCCGTTAGCCAATCGGACGGAAAGGCGCGTGGTCGATCCGGCTGGCAGCATCGGTCGCCCGGTTAGTGTCCGAGGACCGTTAAGTTGAGTTGGCGGAGACGCTCTGGTTCGGCGACCAGGTCGATTTCGAAGATTTTGCCGCTCGCGACCGGCTCCGCGAGAGACCTCTGCCAACGCCGTCGAAGGAAATTGTCTCGAATGCGCTAGTGTCCCGTCAACTCCTGTTTGATGAGCTTGGGTCGCCGCCCTGAAAGGCGGGCGAAGCGGCGGGGGCGCTAAAGCGCCCGGTCCGGGGGCCTCAGCCCCGCTGGGCCTACGCCCGCCTTTCAAGGCGGCGGTGGTCACAACCATTTAACACCACCGGCTTGACGAAGCGCTATCCGAGAATCCCCTTGGTACTGGGTACCGAGTCGCCGAGGCGCGGATCCAGGCGGGTCGCCGCGTCGAGCGCGCGGGCGAAGGCCTTGAAAAGCGCCTCGGCACGGTGGTGACCGTTCGCACCGGCGAGCACCTTCGCGTGGAGGGTCAGCTTCGCCTCGACGGCAAACGAGCTGAGGACGTGGCGAACCATGTCGGACTCCAGCGTTCCAAGCATCGGCTCGCGGATCTCGGCGTCCACTTCGGCGTGTCCCCGCCCGCTGATGTCGATTACCGCGAATCCCAGCGCCTCGTCCAGCGGGGCGTAGGCGTGCGCGATGCGCACGATACCCCGGCGGTCGCCGAGCGCGCTGTCGAAGGCGCGCCCGAGGAGGATTGCTACGTCCTCGGCGGTGTGGTGGGAATCGATATGCCGGTCGCCTTCGGCCTTGACCGTCAGGTCGAACAGGCCGTGACGAGCGACCGCGTCGAGGAGGTGGTCGAGAAAGCCGATACCGGTCGCGATGTCGGCGCGACCGGTGCCGTCGACGTTCACCGCGACCGCGATGCTCGTTTCGCGGGTCTTCCGTTCCAATTGGGCGCGTCGCGGCGCGATAACCGTGGTTTGATCCACCATTACTCCCCAATCTCGCGGAGCGCGGTCAGGAGTCGCTCATTCTGCTCCGGCCGACCGACCGAGATCCGCAGACAATTTTCGAGGCGCGGGCTGTCGTAGCGGCGCACCAGGATTGCTCGGCGGGTTAACTCAGTTTGTAATTCTTCGGCGGACATCCGCTGGACTTCGCAGAGGAGAAAATTCGCATCCGATGGGAACGGCGCGAGCAGTCCAGTTGCCGCGAGGCCTTCCGACAGTCGGTCGCGCTCGACAAGGATCTTATCGACCGTTGAGCGCAAGTAGTCGAGATCGTCGAGCGAGGCGAGTCCGGCGACCTCAGCGGCTTGGCTGACGCTGTACGGTGCCTTCGCCGCCGCGACAATCGACTGAAGAGCCGTGGGGAAGATTCCGTACCCGAGCCGCAGCCCGGCCAGCCCGGCCCATTTGCTGAAGGTGCGCAGAACGACGAGGTTTTCCGCGCCGTCCCGCAATAACGGCAACGCGGTCTGTCCGGAGAACTCGAAATAGGCCTCGTCGACCACGACCAGACAGTCCAACGCGAGCAGACGCTCAATGGCCTCGAGAGGTGTCGCGTTACCGGTGGGATTGTTTGGCGAAGCGACGAAAATCAATTTCGTCCGATCGTTCACCGCGTTGGCGACGGCGTCGACGGCGATCTCGAAGCGGGATCCGCGCGGAACGGTGAGATATTCAGCGCCAGAGACGTCTGCCGCGGTGGCGTAATAGCCAAACGTCGGCGCCGCGCTGATCACGCGGTCTCCCGGTTCCACGAACAAGCGCAGCAGAAGCTCGATAAGTTCGTCCGAACCGTTACCGAGGAAGATTGCGCTCGGATCAACCCCGGTATACTCGCCTAGACGCTCGCGGAGTGCGCGGTGGTCCGGATCCGGATACACGTGGTACCAGGGGAAAGTCGCCAGTGCCTCCGGCACCCGAGGCGAGCAACCATACGGATTTTCGTTCTGATCGAGTTTGACGACATCTTCCGGGCGAACTCCGAGCGAGCGCGCAAACTCCTCAAGTGGCTGCGGCGCCGGGTATCCTTTTAGTCCAGCCAGGGCGGGACGGAGCAGCCGGGAGATATCCGAGCGAACGACGGTCATCTTACACTATACTCCTCGTGCCTCCGGTCCCTGACGGAGGCGAATGGCAGCGGCGTGGCCGCCGAGACCTTCGGCTTCGGCGAGGGTAATCGCGGCCGGTCCAATCTGGGCGAAGAGTCCCGGCGCGACGTCGAACACGTTCGACAATTTGAGAAAATCTAACACGTTCAGTGGCGACGCGAAACGCGCGGTTCCTCCGGTCGGCATCACGTGACTTGGCCCAGCGGTGTAGTCGCCGATTGCTTCGATCGACCGCTCACCCAGGAAGATACCGCCGGCGTTCCGAACGCGCGGCAAGTAGGAATGAGCGTCTCTCAGGAGAAGACAGAGATGCTCCGGCGCAAACGCGTTGGCCAGATCGAACGCTGTTTCAATATCCGGAGTGATAATCGCCGCGCCGTTTCGTTCGAGCGATTCGGCGATGATTGCCCGGCGAGGTAGTTCATGGATCTGTCGCTCGACTTCCCGCGCGACGGCATGGGCCAGACCCGGCTCCGTGGTCAGGAGAATCGCGGTCGCCAACGGATCGTGCTCGGCCTGGGCCAACAGGTCCGCGGCGGCGGCGGCGGGTGACGCACTCGTGTCGCCGATGAGCAGGGTCTCGGTTGGCCCAGCCACCTGGTCAATGCCAACGTTGCCAAAGACCTGTTGTTTCGCGAGGGCCACGAACAGGTTCCCCGGTCCGACAACCTTGTCAACCGACGGGATCGACTCCGTCCCAAAGGCGAGAGCGGCGATGGCCTGGGCACCGCCGACGCGAAAGACCCGGTCGGCCCCGGCAATTCGGGCCGCGGCAAGGACGCCTGAGTTGGGAAGGCCGTTCGGGCCGGGCGGCGTGCACAGGATGACCTCGGCGACCCCGGCGACCCGGGCCGGAACGATCGTCATCAAAACCGTGGAGGGATACGCCGCGCGACCGCCCGGAGCGTACACCCCGACTCGCGCGATTGGTCGGTACACTTGACCGAAGATGCTGTCGCCATCGAAGTCGTACCAGCTTCGCGGCATGGAACGCTCGTGAAACCAGCGGATCCGCTCGGCGGCCAGGGTAAGTGCCTGACGAACCCGCGCTGGCTGTTCTCCCCAGGCGCGCTCGACTTCTTCCTTCGGCACTTCCAGGTCATCAAGGGCTTGGCCATCGAACGCGTCCGTGAAGCGGCGAACGGCCGCGTCGCCTTCTGTCCGGACCGCGGCGATAATTCGTTGAACCGCCGATTCGGCGTCCAGGTCCGCCCCGAATACGGTTCGGTTCGTGATTCGAATGGCCTCCGGAAGTTCGACCGCGCTAGCCGCTCGCCGACGCAAAACCGTTTGGCGGGCAAGATCAAGATCGTCAATGATGCGCAAGAGCAAGCTGATTCTCCTCGCCCCACCGGTCCGATCCCGGGCGTCGATCCTCCGTTTGGTTGAACCGACCAGGGACCGGTGCGAGGCAAACTGCCTCTATGCTAACACAGTGCGCGGGGCGCTGACCACCCTATGGTATAATTGCGCGGGATCCGTGGGCACGCCCGGACGGATCAAAACGCGGTCGGGCGCGTGGACTGCGCCCGGCTAAGGTGAACGGAGTACGGAAATGAAAGCCACGCCGCAGGTTCTGAAAGGGACGCGCGATTTCCTTCCCGCCCGGATGATCCTGCGACATCACGTTACCGACGTGCTCCGCCGGGTTTTCGAGCGGTTCGGTTTCGAGCCTTTGCAGACACCCGCGATCGAATACGCGGAAACCCTGGAAGGCAAGTTCGGCGAGGAAGCCGACAAATTGATCTACAAGTTTGAAGATCGTGGCGGCAGGCAGGTTGGATTGCGCTACGACCTGACTGTTCCGCTCGCCCGGGTTACCTCAATGTATCCCGAGTTGGTCAAGCCCTTCAAGCGCTACCAGATTGCTCCGGTGTGGCGCGCTGAACGTCCGCAGAAGGGGCGCTATCGCGAGTTCTATCAGTGTGACGTCGACATTGTCGGCAGCACCAGCATGCTTGCCGACGCCGAGGTTGTGAACGTCGCCTACCAGTCGCTTCGCGAACTCGGATTCGCCTCATTTCGCATCTTACTGAACAATCGAAAGATTCTCGCGGCGGTGGCGAGAAAAATCGGATTGGCCGAAAACGCCGCGGTCATGGTCTGGCGTTCGGTCGACAAATGGGATAAGATCGGACCCGACGGAGTTCGACGGGAACTTGAAGCCGCGGGCTTCACTTCGGCGACGATCGATCAGGTTTACCAACTCCTCGACCTCCAGGGTGGTCCCGCCGAAATTCTCTCGTCACTGCGAGACCGTTTAGGCGACGAGCCCCTCGGTTCCGAAGGAATCGCGGAGTTGGACGACGTCGTGCGCTACCTCGACATGGCTGGCGTACCTGGCGCGTTTTACCAGGTAGACCTCCACATGGTACGGGGACTGGATTACTATACTGGACCGATTTTCGAAATCGTGGTGGACGAGCCAAAGATCGGTAGTTTGAGTGGTGGGGGGCGATATAACAATCTGGTTGGTCTGCTTGGCCCCCAGGACTACCCGGCAGTGGGTATCTCGCTTGGTCTCGAACGTCTGATTGATGTCATCGACGAATTAGGCATGGGGCCACCTAGCGTGCGCAGTACGGTCACTCAGGTATTGGTAACCGTCTTTGAGCCGAATTTACTCGGGGTGTCTTTGGATCTCGCCACGAGTCTGCGGACGACCGGAGTAAACACCGAAGTCTACTTCGGCTCGGAGAAACTGGGTTCGCAACTGAAGTATGCCGGCCGGAAGAATATTCCCCTGGTTGTCATCGCCGGCCCAGACGAGATTGCCACTGGCGAGGTGATTCTCCGCAACATGCGGAGCGGTCAGCAGCAACGCGTCGAGCGTGGGGTCTTGCTGGCGGCGATACAGTCGGAGATTGAGCAGCAGGGTCATGAACTACCAGTTACCACGACACGATGACATGAACGCCCACCAGGACGACGGGCTTTCGCGCGTGCGGTCTTTCTCGCTGGATCGGCGATATTCATCGCCGATCGTCCCATTCGTCGGCAGTCGCGAGTTCAACTTGACCCAACGGGTCCGACTTATCGTCGCGGACAGCCATCCGATCTTTCGGGAGGGAGTTCGCGGAATCCTCGCGTCACATCCTTTAATCGATCTGGTCGGGCAGGCAGCGGATGGCCGCGAAGCGATCGCGCTCGCTGAGACCCTGAGTCCGGACGTGGCCTTACTCGACGTTGGACTGGCCGTCGTCGACGGATTGGAAGTCGCGCGAACGATTCGGCAGCGTCTCCCGGACACCGCCATCGTCATCCTGGACGCGAGTGAGGATGAGGATGATCTCTTTCGCGCGATCAGCCTGGGCGTCGCGGCGTTCTATCGCAAGGACGTGAGTCCAGACGCGTTGATCGACGCGATTTGCCGAGTTGGCTCGGGGCAAACCCTAATCAAGGAAAGTGTTATCTCTCGGCCGCTCGTCGCTACCCGGGTGCTACGCCAATTCCGCGACCTGGAAGCCGCCGAGGACGAAGAAGACCCGCTATTTGTGCCGCTCTCGGCTCGAGAGATCGAAGTATTGGACTACATCGCTCGGGGAAACAGCAACAAGGAGATCGCCCGCGCGTTGAAGATAAGCGACCAAACCGTCAAGAATCACATCACCTCGATCCTGCGGAAGCTCGCGGTTAGTGATCGCACCCAGGCAGTTGTTTACGCGCTGCGGCGGGGCTGGATTAACGTGAACGAGCTTTGATTTCACCCATCAAGTTCACCTTCTGTTTACCGTACGTTAAACAACGTTAATTGTTTTCGCGCATGCGGCGACGTAGAATACTGGCGATGCAGATCCGCGGCAGGAGACCGGACCCTTGGCACGACTGACGTCCGATCGGCGGACCCGTCGGTGGCGCGAGATCGCGCTTGGCTACGCGTTCCTCACGCCAGCCATCCTGCTGTTGCTGGTATTCGAGGTCTTCCCGGTTTTCTACGGTCTGTACATCAGTACGTGCGACTGGCGTTTACGATGTGTCCGGTTCGTCGGCCTGGCAAACTATGCCCAGGCGATCAACGATCCGGATGCCTGGCACTCCCTAATGATCACCGCGACCTACGCGATTATCTCGATTCCGGTGCAGTTGTCCCTCGGTCTGTTTTTGGCTTATCTCCTTTTCCAGCCACTTCGCGGTCGAGGCGGATTTCGAACGATCTACTTTCTCCCGTACATCACGTCAACGGTCGCCTCCGCCGCGATTTGGGGCTACCTGTATAGCCCGGATGCCGGCCTCTTTAACGCCGCGCTCCAGGTGGTGGGAATCAGCGGACCGCGCTGGCTCGGCGAGCCGACTGGCATCATTACCCTGATTGGCCAGAGTGTCGGACTCTCCGTTCCGGCCTGGGCGGGGGGGCCAAGTCTCGCGTTGATCTGTTTGATCGTGTTTACGACTTGGGTGTTCACCGGATACGAAGTGACGATTTTTCTCGCCGGATTGTCCAATATTCCGAAGGATCTGTTCGAGGCGGCGAAGGTGGATGGGGCGGCCGGCTGGAATCTCTTCCGATTTATCACCTTCCCGCTCATTTCCCCCACCACCTATTTCCTGTTAATCTTTACTGTCATTGGCACCTTCAAGGCATTCAATCACATTTACATCATGACCCAGGGGGGGCCGAACGACACGACGTTGACCGCGAGCATTTACATCTTCGATCAGCTTTTCCAGTACAACCGTTACGGTTACAGCGCGGCGCTGTCGTTCCTGCTGTTCTTCGTGATTCTGATCCTGACCGTGGTTCAAAGTCGAATCGCGGGACGGCGAGTCGTCTATGGCTAGCCTGGCCGAGACCCGGATTACACCGGCCGCCGAGAGTACCCATGCCCCGCGGGCGACCGAGTACCTCGTGTTCCGGCCGAGTCACCTGCTGATCTACGGCTTCCTCGTTCTTGGCGCGATTATCAGTTTGGTGCCGTTTGCTTACATGATCCTTGGATCCTTCAAGTCGTACGGTAACATTATCAACAACGTCTTCTGGCCGTGGCCTCCTTTCGGAAGCGATTCTTTGCAGTGGAGCAACTTCGGGGCGGCGGTCCAACAGGTCGGCTGGGATAGCCAGTGGCACACCTGGCTCTTTGTCCGCTATGCCGCGAACAGCACAATCGTCGCGTTTTGTACCGTCACTGGTGTGCTGGTGACGTCCTCGCTAGCCGCGTACGCTTTCGCCCAGATGAACCTTCCGGGAAAGAACGTCCTCTTTGCCCTCGTGCTGGCGACGATCATGGTGCCCAGTGACCTTTCGCTCGTCCCGAAGGTCGTCATGATGTTCCAGCTTCACTGGTACAATACCTACGCCGCGCTGATTGCCCCATTTATGGTCAGCGTCTTTGGCATCTTCCTATTGCGTCAATTCTTCCTGCAAATTCCCCGCGATCTGTACGACGCGGCGCAGATTGACGGGGCCGGCCACCTTCGGTATCTCGTGTCGGTCGTCGTACCGATTAGCTATCCGGCGGTCGTGACCATCGCGCTTTTCACCTTCATCTGGTCCTGGGACGAATTCAAGTGGCCGCTCCTGGTGACTCGAGACAGCAACATGCGCGTGTTGGGCGTCGGGCTGCAGCAGTTTATCGTCGGCGACGGAGGAACCAACATGCAGCTGCTCATGGCGCTGTCGACTCTGATCGTGCTGCCGGTCCTCGTCGTATTTTTCCTGGTTCAGCGGCATTTTGCCGAGGCGATTATCGCGTCAAGTATCAAGGGTTAGGGTTTGAGTAGTGGTCGGCGTTGGCGCGGCGCGCGTGAAGCGGCGGGCCGCCGCCGACCAGGAAAATCAAGGAGGAGATGGCGTGTTTCGAGGTAAGGTACTTTCCCGCCGACAGGTTCTGGCAGGCCTTGGCGGAGTTGTCGCGGCCGGGGTTCTGGCCGCGTGCAGTGGATCTCAGAGTGGGCAGACGGCCCAGCCGACAGCGGCGTCAAGTTCGGCGGCTCAGCCGACCCAGGCCGCCGCCCCAACGGCCGCGTCGGCCGCGACGAAGGCTCCGGTGGCTACGACCGTAGCGCAACCCACGACGGCCGCCCAGCCGACTGCTGCCGCCGCAACGACGCCAACCGTCGCCGCAACGACGTCCGCCAGCACGAGTGGGCTTCTCACCAAGCCGGATCAGGTCGATGCCCTGGACATTAAGGGCAAGGGGGTCCAGGTCGTCTACTGGCACAACCGCCCCCAGAAAGACCAGGACATGCTGCAGAGCATGCTCGACGGGTTCAACAAGTCGAACCCGTACGGGATTCAGGCACGGGCCGAGATTGGTGGCGCGTCGTATAACGACGTTTACAACAAACTCAACGCGGCCATCCAGGCTGGCCAACCACCGGAAATGGCGGTCGCCTACCAGAACCAGGCCGCGTTCTACCGCGCGCAAGGCGCGGTCATCGATTTGAACCCGTTCCTGCAAAGTAAGACCTACGGCTTGAGCCAGGCAGACCTCGACGACTACTTCCAGACCTTCCTGGATAGCGACCGCAACCCGCAGTTCAAGGGTGAGCGTCTCGGCTTTCCCACTCAGCGGTCAATCGAAGTCATGTACTACAACTCCGACTGGATCAACAAGCTGGGATTTTCGACGGTTCCCCAAGACTGGACCAGTTGGGAGCAGTCGGCTGGCAAGGGCAGTGACGCCAGCAAGAAGATGTACGGCTACGCATTCATTCACGACGCGTCAAACTTCGCGTCGGAGATCTTCTCGCGCGGCGGCCGGATTCTGAGCGAGGACGGCTCCGCGTACGTCTTCAACAGCCAGGCTGGGATCGACGCGTTGACCCTTGAACAACAGTTGTTCAAAAACAAGTGGGCCGTCGAGATCCTGCCCAGTGAGCGCTACGGCGAGCAGACCCGCTTCGCGGCCGGGGACATCATGTATGTGTTCTCAAGTTCCTCGGGCCTTCCTTTCTACCAGGACGCCGTTCAGAAAGGCGGCAAGTTCAAGTGGGACATTGCCTTACTTCCTCACCCCGGCACGCCAGGCGTTAACCTCTACGGGGCGAGCGTGTCGGTCTTTAAGACGACGCCGGAAAAGGAATTGGCGGCCTGGGAAGTAATCAAGTTCCTCGGCCAGACCGCCCAGACCGCGAAGTGGGCCATCGCCACCGGCTACCTGCCGGTGCGTAAAAGCGCCAAGGATATCGTCGTTAGCGCGTACAAGAACGATCCGAAGTGGGGACCGGTCGCTGACTCCTACGCGAAGATGTTCGACTGGTTCCAGTACGCCCAGATTGAATCGCCGGTCGCCGGTTACGACGCCGTGCGCACCTTAATCGACCAAGACGTGATGAGCAAGGTCATCACGGACTCCAGCGTGAGTCCAAAGAGCCTGCTCGACGCCGCCGTAACCAAATCAAACCAGATTCTGCAAGAGAACGCTCCGAAGAACCAGTAGTCGGCAGCCGTCCGTTCGCCCAATCCAACGCACCGTGATACTGCGGTTCTAGCGCAGAATAGACAGTAGCTAGGAGCCATGAGGTACAGAGTGCGGATTGGTCTGGGAAATGAGTACCGGGCTCGGACAGGATGAGTGTCCGAGCCCGGTACATCAGAGCGAGTTCACGGTTTGCGAATTACTGAATCGGCGATGGCACCCGCCTCGGGGCACGGCGTCCCTTGGGGGCGTCCGCCACGAGAACGTCCCCGGTTCCGACGCCAGCCGGTACGAGAGCCGAGGTTGCCGAGGTCTCCGTCGACAGAGCCGCTCGTAGCGCCTCGTCGGCGTTTTCCACCAGGATGAAGTTCATGGTTCGGCGAAGTTCCTCTGGCAAGTCATCCAGATCAGCTTCGTTGCGCTTCGGAAGAATGATGTTGCTGATGCCGGCGCGACGCGCACCCAGCACCTTCTCCTTCACGCCGCCAATCGGCAGGACCTTTCCGCGTAGCGTAATCTCGCCGGTCATCGCGACGTCCGAGCGTACCAGTCGACCGGTGAGCAACGAGACCAGCACGGTGGCGAGCGTGACGCCGGCCGACGGTCCATCCTTTGGAACCGCTCCCGCCGGAACGTGAATGTGAATGTCGTGGTTCTCGAAGAACAGGGGATCGATTCCTAGTTCCCCGGCCTTCGATCGCACGTAGCTGAGAGCAGCTTCCGCCGACTCTTTCATGACATCACCGATTTGACCGGTCAGTTTTAGTTGCTTCTTCCCCGGCATTAGCGTTGCTTCGATAAACATAATTTCGCCGCCGACCGGCGTCCAGACCATACCGGTCGCCACGCCGGGTCGATCGATTCTTTCGGCGACCTCGCCGAAGTAACGCGGCCGTCCCAGGACGTCCCTAACGAGCTCCGGGTCAACCTTGACTTCCTGCGCCTTGCCCTCGGCGATGCGAATGGCGACTTTGCGCAGCAGCGAGCCCACTTCGCGCTCGACGTTGCGAACGCCGGCCTCGCGGGTGTAGTCGCGGATAATCCGCCGCAGCCCATCGTCCGAGAAGATGACTTCGCTCTCCTTCAGACCGTGGAACCGCAGTTGCTTCGGTACCAGGTACTTCTGGGCGATCGCCAGTTTCTCTTCCTCGGTGTAGCCGGGCAGTTGAATGATCTCCATGCGGTCGCGCAAAGGCGCTGGAATCGTGTCCAGCGTGTTCGCGGTGGCGATGAACATCACCCGCGACAGGTCGAACGGTACGTCCAGATAATGGTCGCGGAAGTCCTTGTTCTGCTCCGGATCCAACGCTTCCAGCAGTGCGGACGACGGATCTCCGCGCCAATCGGAGCCGACCTTATCGACTTCGTCGAGCATAAAGACCGGGTTATTCGATTCGGCCCGACGAATTGCCTGGATGAATCGACCGGGCATCGCGCCGACGTAGGTCCGTCGGTGGCCCCGAATCTCAGCTTCGTCGCGCACGCCGCCAAGCGACATGCGAACGAACTTGCGTCCCATCGCTCGCGCGATCGAGTGGCCAAGCGACGTCTTGCCAACTCCCGGGGGCCCGACGAAGCACAGGATTGGTTCGCGGTGCGGTTCGGTTTCGGCGATGCCTTCGGCCTTGAGCCGGTCGCCCCGCAGCTTCAATACCGCGAGATACTCGAGAATTCGATCCTTGACCTTTTCGAGACCGTAGTGATCTTCGTCGAGGACTCGTCGCGCCCGAGGTACGTCGATTTCGTCGCCGACGCTAACGTTCCAGGGCAGCGCGATGATCCAATCGATGTAGGACCGGATCACCGAGTGTTCCGGGGAGGCCGGCGAGAGCTTTTCCATCCGGCCCAGTTCTCGCTCCGCCTCCTTGCGGACCTCGTCGGGCAGATTCGCCGCCGCGACCTTCTCGCGGAGGTTCTCGGCCTCGGACTCTTCGTCGTCGATTTCGCCGAGTTCCTTGCGAATCGCCTTCAACTGCTCGCGAAGCAGGTACTCGCGCTGGACTTTGGTTACTCGCTCGTGAGCCTCGGACTGGATCTTCTTACCCAGTTCGAGGACTTCCAATTCCTGGTTCAGCACGTCGGTCAGCTTTTCGAGCTTGGCCTTCGCGGAATCAAGTTCAAGCAATAACTGTCGGTCGGCGAGGTCGATCCGCAGGCTGTTGACGATGAAGTAAATCACCTGCAAGGGATCATCGATGTTGATGACGGCGGTGGCAAGTTCGTCCGGGAGCGTCGGCGACAGGTCGACCAGTCGCTGGAACTGCGACTGGACGTTGCGCAGCAGCGCCTCGGTTTCCAGGGTATGCTCTACTGTCTCGGGATAGAGTTCCACCCGAGCGGTAAGGAATGGTTCGCGCTGGAGGTACTCCACCACGCGCATGCGCTGAATGCCCTTAACCAGCAAGCGAACCGTCCCGTCCGGAATGCGCAGTACTTGCGATACCTGGGCGACGGTGCCAACACTGTAGGAGTTTTCTGGCTCGCCGCGTTCCACGCCGGGCTCACGAACCGCGACCAGACCGACCACACGGTCCGTGGCGAGAGCCTGCTCGAGCAGTCGCAGCGAGCGGTCTTGGCCGACGGCCAACGGGGCCGCCGTGAGCGGATAAATGACTGTCTCTTTGAGCGGGAGAATCGGAATGATTTCCGGAAACTCCTGCGTTAATTCCTTTGATTCGATGTTCTTCTTCTCTTCTTCGCTCATCGCTCACTCTCCCATGCAGATTCGGTTTGCCTGGAGCGACGATTCGTTCCGTCTGGCTCGCCAGCCATGCCGCCAGCCCCCAGGAGTTTCAGCATCTCTTCGACGACCGCCAGCGTTTGCTCGCGAAGGCGATTGGGGGCGCCCTCGCCGGTGGATCCCGAAGCCGCCGAATCACTGGTGGCCGGGGTCTCGTCGGGATGAATCGCACACAACTGTCGGAGGTACTCGGCGCGATGGGTCAGTTCCAGGGCCATCTCGACTCCGGCCAGGTTGACTCCCTTCGCTTCGACGAGCGTCTTGATCTGACGGAGTCGGTTGATATCTCGCGGCGAATACAGTCGCAATCGACCACCCTGCCGGCACGGCTCGAGCAGTCCACAGCGCTCATACTTGCGCAAGGTACTCGGATGCATATTAACCAAACGGGCGGCCACGCTAATGATGAATAACGCGTCACGGGTGTCCATGGCCCCTACCGGTTGAAAGCACGCTCTAGGATGCCACGTGCCAGGATAGTTTTACGTTCTGTAGTATAAAGGGTAACAATGACATTGTCAAGGTTGGGGGTCGCCACCTGAAATGGGGCGCCACCGGTGGACACGCCTGCTTGTCTGGGAAGACGACTGAAGCGTAGCCCGAGCCGCGCGGAATACCCTCAGCCAGCGGTGCTGACAAGCACCGCTGGCTTGTCAGCACTCTTTGCCAGGTGCCAATTCTCCGGTCTTAAAGCTCGTCGAGGTGGGTCATGACCTTTTCAAAGGCATTCATAACCTGATTCTCGGTCTCGATGTCCCCGAGGAGGACCGGCTGAGGCATACTGAGGAATCGCCCCGCGAGGTTTTCCGCGACCGGGCAGTGGATAGCTGAATAATCAACCTCCGAGGCTGGGTGCGGAATTCTGCTCGGTCGCCCGGGAGGGTCGAAACGTCGCTCGGCGAACAGGGGATGCCGGTACAGGGGCACCGGCTTTCGGGCGCTACACGGTACGCCTTCGGCGGAGAGTGCCTTAGCGAAAACGTCGGCTGGTACGCCGTTCATTTTCGCCGGATCGTAGCGTAACGAGGGGTAGAGGTGGCTCTGGCGCGTTACTCGCGGATCATCAACAAGAAAACGGACTCCGCCACCGAGATGTTGGAAAAGACTATCCAGCCGAGCAACGGTTTGAGACTTTCTTTCGATGATCTGGTCCAGCCGGCTGAGCTGAATTCGTCCGACCGCCGCCTGAAACTCGCTCATCCGGTAATTCCAACCCATCGCCACGAAGTCTCCGCCTTGCTCTCCCATGCCGCGGCCGTCGTTGTGATACATATAGGCAAAGTCGGCGAGGTCATCGTCGTCGGTCAGAATCATGCCGCCTTCTCCCGGCGTGACCTGTTTTTCCTGCTGCAGACTGAAAGCGCTCAGGAGAGACCAAGCCGGCACCTTCTTGCCTCGCCACTCGGATCCGTGAGCGTGCGCCGCGTCGGCGACAATCGGAATTCCGTGCCTTTTCGAGATCTCGGTTAGCCGATCGAGGTCGGCCGGATGTCCGCACCAGTGTACTGGCACGATCAAACGGGTACGATCGGTGATCGCGGCCTCGACAGCGTCCGGTGAGATTGATCCAGTATTAGGGTCAACGTCGACAAATACCGGCACCGCTCCCAATTGCAAAACCGGCGAAGCGGTTGCGATGAACGTAACGCACGGCACAATGACCTCGTCCCCCAGACCAACGCCGGCCGTTCGATAAGCAATTTGTAGCGCGTCGGTCCCGCTGCCGACCGCCACGGCGCGTCTGACGCCATGATACGCGGCGAATTCAGCTTCAAACTGAAACGCCTGAGACTGGGTAGGATCGTCGCGGTAGTAGCCGGGGGCACTGGACCAACGATTGGTTTGGAGCACCTCGCCCACGGCCTGGACTTCGCGCTCATCGGCAGCGGGCCAGCGGGGGAAAGGTAAGGTACGGGCCGGGCTCCCGCCACGGATGGCGAGGGTTGAAGCGAGTGTGGACACAGTCTTCCTCCTAAACCAATCCTTCGCGGACCGCAAGAATAGACATAATATGCCTACTCCTTACTTCCGCTCGCTGGCAGCGCCAGCCTCAAGCCGAGGGCTAGCTCACGCTCGGACGACGACTCGAGCAGCTTCCCCGTGGTACTCGCGAATCTTCCGTGCCGCGCGCACAACGTCGCGGATGTCCTCCGCCGAGCCGAGGAGAACGTTTTGCGGGATCACCACACCGGTGTGTGCGGCAATGTCCTCGGCGACCGGACATGACACGTTGGAGTAATCCACCGGACCGTTGGGGCCCGGAATGACCGCGGCCGCGTCACCGGCTGGGCTTGCACCAAAAAGCGGATTCTTGTAGACGAGTTGGCCACCGACCGATCCGCAGGGAATCCCTTCCGCTCTCATCGCCTTGCAAAAGTCGTTACGGCTCAAGCCGTCGAAACGGTCCGGATCGTAGCGGAAGTGGTAGAGGTAATACGCCTGGCGGTCCACTCGCGGGTCGCGCCGTAGTGGGCTAAGTCCGTCGATCTGGGCAAGCTCGAGGTCGAGCTGATCCGCATTCTTCGCTCGCCGAGCGGTCAATTCTTCCAGCCGGCTGAGCTGCGCAACCAGCACCGCGGCCTGCAGATCGGTCAGGCGGAAGTTGTAGCTAAAAGGATGCTCGGTGAGCGTCTCGTCGTCCTTTTGGATCCGCCCACAGTTAATCAGCGAGGCGCAAAGTTCGGCCAAATGACGGTCGTTGGTAAGGATACAGCCAGCTTCACCGGCTGTGATGACCTTACTCTGCTGAAAGCTGAACGCTCCGAGGTTACCCCACGAGCCAACGCCCCGACCGCGCCAGACCGCCCCGTGGGCGTGGGCGCAGTCTTCGATCACGGCGAGCTTGTGTTTTCGCGCGACTTCAATTACGCCGTCAAGGTCAGCCGGCAGGCCGCCCAGGTGGACCGGTATGATCGCCTTAGTTCGGCGGGTAATGAGCGATTCCAACTTGGCCACGCTGATATTGAGCGTGTCCGGTTCGACGTCGCAGAAGACGGCAACCGCCCCCAGGTAGAGGGCGGCCTGCGGCGTGGCGACCCAGGTAAGAGCCGGTACGATAACCTCATCACCCGGCCCGACCCCGACCGCGCGCAGGCTAACCTGCAGCGCCGCGGTGCCGTTCATCACGGGAACGCCATAACGAGCGCCTTGAATGCGCGCGAACGTCGTGGCAAATTCCTCACACTTCGTGCCAGGAATACCTCCCCAATTCCCGCTCTTGATGACGTCAGTCACCTGATCGAGCTCTCGCTGATCCCAGATTGGCCAGGAAGGAAAGGGATCGGTTCGGATCGGATCGCCGCCGTTGATCGCCAATTGAGCCAATGTGTGCCTCCTATCCTTTAAGACCGGTGAGGACGGCCCCCTGGATGAACGTTCGCTGCGCGAAGAAAAACACGATCAGACACGGAATCATCGCTAACGTTGACGCTGCCATCATCTGGTTCCAGGGGGTCGATCCGTACTGGCTCAAGAAGAAGTTCAGGCCTATTGGGATGGTGTACTTCTCCATGGTGTTCAGGTAAATGAGAGGGGTTTGGAAAGCGTTCCAACTGTTGAAAAACGAGAAGATGGCCACGGTCGCGAGGGCTGGTTTCGAAAGCGGTAGGATGATCCGGGTGAAGATGCCGAAGTAACTGCAACCGTCAATTTTCGCCGCGTCGTCGAGCTCCAGCGGAAGCGTCAAATAGAATTGGCGTAGCAGAAAGATGTAGAAGGCGTTGCCGAAGTACGCTGGGACTATCAGTGGGTTATAGGTATCGAGCCAGCCCAGCCACTTGAAGATGAGGTACGTCGACACCAGCGTTACCTCGCCCGGCAACATGAGGGTACTCAGCAGGATGATGAAGAGAACATCGCGGGCGCGAGCGCGCAGCCGCGCGAACGCGTAGGCAACGAGGGATGAAGAGAGCACCGAGCCGATGACTACCATGATCGTGATGTAGGCGCTGTTTATCGCATATTGCCAAAATGGGATAGTCTGGGTGGCTTCGGCGTAGGTGCTGAGCCGAATCTGTCGGGGAATCCATTGCACCGGTATGATGAAGACCTCCGCGTTCGGCTTGACCGACGTGGAAAGCATCCAGGCGAAGGGAACCAGCACAATCGCCGCGCCAATCCAGATCAGCGCGGTGGATAAGGTAACCTGAGCCGAACTCCGGAACGATTTGCTTCCCAGGAGGTGTGCGGAAGCCTCCGGTTGGAGGCGAGTCGACGGGGTCGTTGCCATCAGAGTTTCCCACTTCCCATGCCACCCTCGTAGTAGACCCACAAGGGTGACGACCGGATGACCACTAACGACAGAGCCAGAATGATCAAAAATACCAGCCAAGCAAGTGCGGAGGCATACCCCATCTGGAAGTACTTGAAGGCATTGTTGTACAGGTAGAGTCCGATAAACAGACTCGCGTTATCCGGTCCGCCATTCGTCATCACGTAGGCCGGAGTGAAGATCTGGAACGAACCAATCACGCCCATCACGGCATTGAAGAAGATGATTGGTGAGATCATCGGGATGGTGACGTGCGTAAACTTGGCCCAGGGACCAGCTCCGTCGATTTCGGCGGCTTCGTAGAGGTGTTGAGGGATGCCTTGTAGCCCCGCGAGGTAGATGATCATGGGAGCACCAATGGTCCAGAGGCTCATCAGAATGAACGACGGGATCACCCACGTTTCACTGAAGAGCCACTTGGGGCCCTGGATGCCGATCATCGCTAGAAAGTTGTTGAGGACCCCAAAGTCGGGGTTGAAAATCCACATCCAGAGTAGCGCGACGGGGACGCCCGCGATGACGGCAGGCATGTAGTAAATGGTGCGAAAGACGGCGATCCCGTGAACCTTCTGATTCATGAGAAGCGCGAGGATCAATGCCGCGATCAGCCCGGTGGGGACTGCTCCGACAGCGTAGTAAAGCGTTACTTGGAGCGATCTCCAAACCAGATCATCACCCGTGAGCATCTGAACGTAATTCTGAAGACCGACGAATATCGGTGGGGTGATGACGTCATAATGGGCAAAGCTGAGCCCAAACGACGCGATCATCGGGCCAACGGTCCAGATAACGAACCCGACAAGCCACGGACTGGCAAACAGGTAGAAGGCGAGTTCTTCGCGCCGAGCCAACGATCCCCTAAACGGCACGGTTCGTAAGTTTGCCCTCGTTGCCAAGCCTCAAACCTCCGATCGTTATCGCTGCTAGCCCGCGACCGGCGAAGGACCGGCTCGGGCTAACAGCGGCATTGGTTGTGAAGGCGCCTTCCTGGCCTAACCGGCCCCCTTAGTGGTACTTGCGATCATCTGTTCCACTTTCGGTTGCATCGCTTTGATCGCGTCGACCGCCGTCGAGTTACCAAGAAAGATCTTATCAATCTCAGGCTGGATTGCCTCGTCGTTGATCGGCGAGAAGTTGACCGTGAAGTTATCTGGAGTCACGAATTCGAGAGGAACCGCACTAACGGCTACGTTCAACTGGTCGGCCTGCTTCGGGGCGGTCTTCTTCCAGGTATCTACCCAATAGGACCCCAGTGACTTCAAGCTACCGATCGGACCGTAGGAGATTGGGTAGATTTGCTCGGCGGCAGCGCTGACCATATGCTTCATGAGTAGCCAAGACCCGTCGGGGTTACGGACTTGCTTGAACATCGCGTACTCGTCGACCCAGACGCCGATGTGAGACGGTAATTTGACTGGGTGCGGCCGCGCGGCCATGCCCCACTCAAAATCGGTGATCTTCGCAAACTCGCTCAGCGAGCCGATGTCGGCGAGGTACATCGCAACCTTGCCGCTCATAAACAGGTTGGGAGCGCCCGAGGCGGCTGCCTGCTCTTCGGCCGCGGTGGGAGCAATATGCAGCTTATTGGAGGCATCTGCCCAAAACTGGAGGGACTCGGCCACTGCCGGATCGTCGGGCGCGGTGAACTTGGTTAACCAGCCACTCTGGTCCCAGTCCTTGTTGAACCACCACCCGCCGTGACTCCAGCCCGTGAAGAAGCTGCGCCCATCGGGAATATTCGTGCCAAATTGGACCGTCCGACCGCCCTGGGTAATCGTGAGCGCCTTGGCGGTCTCCAGGAACTTGTCCCAATTCCAACTAGCATCAGTCCAATCGGTAGGGGGGTAGGCAACTTTCGCCTTATCGAAGAGGGTCTTATTGTAGTACATGACCCACGCCCACTCGTCGATCGGAAGCGCCTGCTGCGTGCCTTTCCACTGGGAGCCGGCTACGCCTCGGTCGTAGTAGAGGGTCAGGTCGAAGCTGTCCTGCTTGACGTAGGAGTCAAGGTCCATGACCAGGCCCTTGGCCGAGTAATACTTGAACCCGCGGTCGGAAGCCGGAAACCACAGCGATGGAGGGTCACCGGCCGCGACCATAAGATCGGTCTTTTGGTTATATTGCTTGCCGGGTACAAAGACTGGATTTACGACGATATTCGGCTGCTGTTGCTTAAACAGCGCGAGGTCCTTGTTCAGGAAGGGAATCTCGTTCGCATCGGACCGGAACAGAGGAACGACCGGAGCACTATTCGCCGCCTGCGGCGCGGCCTGGGCAGTTGGCTGGGCAGTTGGCTGAGCCGCCGCGGTCGGCGCTGCCGTTGCAGCCGCGGTGGTCGTGGTCGCCGCGGGAGCTGCCGTCGGTGCTGCCGGCGCCGTGGTTGCCGCGGCCGCGGGCTGCGTGGGAGCGGCGGTCGGTGACGCGGGAGCCTGCTGGGAACAGGCGGCGACGAGCATTGCACCGGCCGTGAGTCCGCCGACGAGAAAACGGCGGCGGGTAATGAGACGCGGGCAGGGAGGCACGGGTGCCTTCATTGTTCGGTCTCCTTTCGAGAGTGGTCCCGTGAACGAGGCTCGGGGATTGAGCCATTACCAGAAATTCCAGCGACATAATGATAAATTACGTCCGGTGCGTCGCAAGGACTCCACGGACAGATTTTGGACAGATTTTTGACACACGCCGCCATTATCAAGTAATCTCAGCATGTCCCACAAACGTGGCGGTCGTGGAGTGTAAGACACCGTGGACCGCGCTGCTCTCCTCGCGTACGCGCGTGATGCCCTGGCCAAGCTATATCAGGAATCACTGCTCGAGATTCATCCTCTGGCCGTCTTGCTTCTGCCGGAGATTCCGATTGCTGCGCGTGGCACCGCGCTAAAGCAGAGACTTCTCGACCTGATGCAGCAGCTTCGTCCGCCGCACAGTGTATCGTACGACTCTCCCAACTGGCGCCGTTATCGCTCGTTGTTTCAGTTCTATGTTGAAGGCCGAAGCTTCGAGGAGATTGCCCACCAGCACGGGATTAGTGAGCGGCAGGCCCGCCGTGACCACCACCAGGCGATCACGGAGTTGGGGGAGTATCTCTGGGCCCAATACTGCGAAGTCTCTCAGAAGGCGGGGTCAACGCGCTGGACCGGCCCGTCGGAGGAGCCAGCGCTTTCGACCGATCTCGCTTCATCGCTTGAATCCGAACTTTCAAGGATTGGATCGCTTCCGGTGGATCAGCCGGTCCATATCGGGGAAACGCTGCGCGGGGTCGTCGCCATGGTGGAGCGCCTCGCCAAACGTTTGGGAACGCGCATTGAACTGACGATCGTCGAGACCCCATTGACCGTCGCCGCGAACCCGAACGCGCTTCGCCAGGCGCTGTTGAGCGTTGTGAGTTGGGCCATCGAAGCGGATCCCGGCGGAAGCGTCGTCATCACGGCGGACATTGCCTCGGGCTGCGCGGAGGTTCGCATCCGGACGCAACGTCGGCTGGAAAACGTCGCGGCGGCCGCGCACGACAGTGAGCGCCTAATGGTGTGTCAACGGTTACTGGAGCTGCAGGGTGGCCGACTCGAGACGCTTGTGAACGCCGCGCCGAACGTGGACGTTCGGTTGATCCTGCCGGCAACCACTGCATCGACCGTGCTGGTTGTCGACGACAATCCCGACATCGTGAGACTGTTTCAGCGTTACCTTCATGCCTCCCCATACCACCTGATCCAAGCCACGAATGGTGAGCAGGCCCTGCAGTTGGCGCGCGAGGTTCGGCCGAGCGTCATAACCCTGGACCTAATGATGCCGGCTCGTGACGGCTGGGACCTCCTGCAAGTTCTTACCGTCGACGAGGCCACCCGCCACGTTCCCATCGTCGTCGTGTCCATCGTTCACGAGCGCGCCCTCGCCATGGCTCTCGGTGCGACTGCCTTTGTGCCGAAGCCCGTTAACCGGAGCACTTTGATCGAGGCGTTGACGCAGTGCCACGTCGGGTCGTTGAACCGCGTCGAGTCCCGTGCCTAGCCCGTGCAGGAGCTCCCGAATCGTCAACCCATCCGACCGGGCAAGTCCGAATGCCGTGGCTAGCAATTGATCCCCTGCCAATCCGTGGCCGGAGATCAGGATGACCGGGATGCTTCGGGTCCGTTCCCCTTCCTGCATTCGCCGCAGGAGTTCATCGCCTCCTAACTCGGGCATGACGACGTCAAGGAGCACGCAGTCCGGCGGATCACTTTCGATCAGGGCAAGCGCCTCCGCCCCGCTATTTGCCTCCGATACCGAAAATCGCTTCCCTTCTAGCTGGACCAAACGGCTTAGCAAACGGACCATCGATGGGTCGTCGTCGACGATCAGCACCTTCCGGACCCTCTTGCCGAGACGTCGGAGAGCTAGCCGGAGAGTCTCTCGGCTAACCGGTTTGGTTAGAACATCATTTGCACCCAGTTCCAGCGCGGTGAAGCGTCGGGTTTGCAAAGAGCACGCGGCCACTGGTAGGGAAGGAAATGCGGCAGCGGTCTCTTGAAGCGCCCGGGAGTCCAACGCGTCACCCTCGGAGACGATGACCACCGCTTGAACCGATTGTCGGCGCGCTAGTCGGCGTGCCGTGTCCAAGGAGCGCGCTGAAATGACCTTATAGTTGTCGAGGTGTCGGGCGAAGATGTCGCTTGCCTCTCCTTCCGGATCAATAACCAGAAGAGTCGGCTCCGCCGTGACCGCCGGCAATGTTGCTCCTCCGCCGTGGAAGCCGACTGTCGGCGCGGCTATGACGTTCCCACAGGTTGGCAGGCTAAACGAGAATCTGCTGCCCCGGGTCAGCAGGCTCTCAGCCCAGATCGAACCTCCGTGCAACTCAACTATCCGCTTGCTGACCGAGAGCCCGAGACCATTCCCGACAGTACGCTTCTCGCCAAGGACCTGGATCTGGCGAAACTCCTCGAAAACCACCGCTAGATGCTCTGGCGCGATACCCACGCCGGTATCCTCGACCGATACGACAACATCCGATCCCGACACTGACGGGGTCTCCGCACAATTGGGTGAAAGTGGATGACGGAAGGAGAGGAGGGAGGAAGCGAGAGAATGTTGGGGCAGTCCCCCCTCGACCGGTAGGATGAGGTTGCTCAAACCAAGTCCACCGGAGAGGGA